>RCNC010001067.1_pt1 | contig 18286 bp, 20 predicted proteins | sample 2041301 | NCBI WGS metagenome assembly RCNC01 (sample SAMN09708231, study PRJNA481090) | Marine sediment metagenome, whole genome shotgun sequencing project. | biome: marine sediment; feature: ocean; material: sediment; isolation source: Sewage treatment plant 13A marine sediment (STP13A) ... | reverse complement strand
ATGGCGTCGTAGAAAGTCCCATCTACTGCGTTGCAGCGGTTTTTCAGGAACTCGGCATACTACTTGTATTGCCTCGTCCCTGAAAAACCGCTGCGCCTTGTATATGAAACTTTCTACTTAGCCATCGGTGATACTTTCAAATAACTAAAGTCATAACCTTATGATATGATAGATAAGTTATTTTATTAAAAATAGAGCTTACGAGTTTGTTTTGAACCGCAGAATATCGAACAAGGAATAATGAATGTCGAAGTAAGGTATTCTACCATTTTTTAATATTTAAAAGATAGAGCGTAGCGATTCCACACTTTGTCATTCGAAATTCCTTGTCCGATATTTAATGTTTTGTGGCGATTACAAAAACTCCCAGAAATACCCACTGTGTCAAGTGTGTCTAAAAGTCAGCGTGAAGCGGGGTTTCGCATCAAACATCCTCTTGAACCTTTGCCCTGAGTTGACCGCATGCAGCACAGATATCCTGGCCCTTGCTGTGCCGAATTATGGCCGTATTACCGTTTTTGTGTAAAATTTCAAGAAAACGGTTCACAACCGATTCTTCAGGCCGTCTGAAAATGCTTCCTTCATACTCATTAAAAGGAATAAGGTTTATTTTTCCTCTGATCGGCAGGAGGAGTTTAGTAAGGCGATTTGCATCTTTAGTGGAATCGTTTATTCCTTTTAAAAGAATATATTCGAATGTAATTCTTCTGCGGGGTTTTAAATGATATCTGCGGCAGGCATCAAGCAGATTTTCAATTGGATATTTGTTGTTTATCGGCATGAGCATACTGCGAGTTTCATTCTCTGTAGCATTTAAGGATACAGCCAGGTTTACTTCTGTTTCACTGCCAAGATCTGAAAGCTTTTGAACCAGCCCGGCTGTTGAGATTGTTATCCTGCGACTTGAAAACCCAAGTCCAAAGCTTTTGTTTAAAATCATGTTAAGGGCATCAACAACGTTTTTATAATTTGCCAGAGGTTCGCCCATTCCCATGAAAACAATGTTGGTAACAGGTTTTGGGTTTGCATGATCCTTTTTGACATCACGTACCTGGCTAACAATTTCATCTTTCGTAAGATTGCGCGTAAATCCGTCTTTTGCCGTAAGACAGAAGCTGCATCCTTGGGCACAGCCGACCTGGCTTGATATGCAGAGCGTATAGTGATTTTTTTCAGGGATAAGTACGCTTTCAATATGATTTCCGTCTTGAAGCCTGAAAAGATATTTCCTGGAGCCATCCTGCGATTTTTTAATAGTTACTTTTTCAAGGCGTTTGATTGAAAAAGTAAGGGACAGGAGTTTTCTAATCTCTTTGCTCAAATCGGTCATGATATCAAATGAATCCGACTGCTTAAGATAGATCCACTTTAAAATTTGGGCCGATCTGTAAGGCGCAATTCCATTATCCTTAAGCCATGAAGCAAGCTGCTCTGGTGATAATTCTTTAATGTCTGTTTTGTTTTGGTCGGTTATCATAATTGGCGTTAATTTTTCTTGACATAAAATTTATCAAATATTAAACTCTTTGATTTTAATAATCAATAGACATTAATACTTTATTAATACTTTATCATACTAAAAATATTTTTCACAGTGTAAGCGAGACGCAGGAAAATATAACAATGTTTGAAAATTTAAGTGATAAACTTGCCCTTGTATTTAAAAAACTTAAAGGGCATGGGAAATTAAGCGAGAACAACATTGAGGAGGGCTTAAAGGAAGTACGAATGGCCCTGCTTGAAGCCGATGTCCATTATAGGGTTGTTAAAAAGTTTATTGCTAAAATAAAGGAACGTGCTCTGGGCCAGGAGGTAATGTCAAGCCTGACACCTGGCCAGCAGGTAATAAAAATTGTTAATGATGAATTAACACGGCTTATGGGGTCGAGCCATGAAGATTTAAATCTTTCAGGCTCGAAGCCGGTTTCCATAATGTTAGTTGGTTTGCAGGGGTCAGGCAAGACAACGACCTGCGGAAAAATAGCTGTCTTTTTAAGGGAAAAAGGACGAAAGCCGTACCTGGTTCCGGCAGATGTTTACCGCCCGGCTGCCATAGATCAACTCAAAAAGCTGGGTGACCAGATTAATATTCCGGTATTTCCATCAACCGTGGAAATGAACCCTGTTACGATATGCAAGGATGCCCGAACAGCAGCTCTAAAAGAAGGATGTGATACACTGCTTCTTGATACAGCAGGCCGCCTGCATATTGATGAAGAGTTGATGGCAGAGCTTGTTGATATTAAGGATGTTATAGAACCATCGGACATACTCCTGGCGGCAGATGCCATGACTGGCCAGGATGCTGTAAATATTGCAAAATCATTTGACGGCGCTCTTGGTATCGGCGGTGTTGTCCTGACTAAAATGGATGGTGATGCACGGGGCGGGGCAGCCCTGTCTATCAAGGCAATTACAAATAAACCGATAAAATTTATCGGTGTTGGTGAAAAATTAAGCGACCTGGAGCCTTTTCATCCGGACAGGATGTCTTCCAGTATTCTGGGGATGGGAGATGTCCTCACATTTATTGAAAAAGCTCAGTCGATGGTTGATGAGAAAAAAGCGGCTGAACTTGAAAAAAAGTTAAGGAAAAGCCAGTTTACCCTGGATGATTTTCGTGACCAGATGGTTCAGATTCGAAAAATGGGCTCAATTTCAGATTTAATGAAGATGATTCCCGGGGTCGGAAAGAATAAACAAATGAAAAACCTTAAAGTTGACGATAGAGAACTCGTCAGGGTTGAAGCCATGATTAATTCCATGACGACCCAGGAACGACATAAACATAGCATCATAAACGGAAGTCGCAGAAAAAGGATCGCTAAAGGAAGCGGAACGCGCGTTCAAGATGTGAACAGGCTTTTGAAAAACTACACCCAGGTTATGAAAATGATGAAAAAATTTAACAAAGGCGGTATGCAGTCAATAGGCCGTGGAATGCTGCCTTTTTGAAGGAGAAACCAGAATGTCAGTAAAAATCAGATTGGCCAGACATGGAGCAAAAAAAAGACCTTTTTACAGAATAGTTGTTGCTGATAATGAAAGCCCAAGGGATGGCAGATATTTAGAAAACGTCGGCACATATAACCCTCTTAAGGAGCCGGTAGAAGTTTCTGTTAAAGAGGAACGTATCAGATACTGGATGGATCAGGGCGCTATTCCTTCAGATACTGTAAAAAGTCTTTTGAAAAAAGAAGGGTTTTTTGCTATGAATAAATAGCAGTTAAGAGACCCTTGAAAAATGTCTCGCTAAAGCGGGATTGAAATTTGAGCCTGTCGGAGCGAAGCGTAGATCCCGCTCATCGGGGACGCAGAAAACGGGCAGATAAGCGCAGACTTCAAAAAGAGGTGTTTTTTTGCAAAGGCCACGTCAACAAGCTTGAATACTCAACCGCTAACACGCTAACAAAGGAGAGGGAGCTATGAAAGATCTGATTGGTTACATTGCTAAAGCACTGGTTGACAACCCTGAAGAAGTTACGGTTAACGAGGTTGAGGGCAATCAAACCTCGGTACTTGAACTTAAAGTTGCCAAAGAGGATCTCGGCAAGGTTATCGGAAAGCAGGGAAGAACTGCACGGGCAATGAGGACTATTTTAAGCGCAGCTTCCGCCAAGATAAAAAAGCGCACGGTTCTCGAGATTATAGAATAATAACGTGGTGCAGGAAGGTTTTCTTCTCATTGGAAAGATTACCGGCGCTCATGGTATAAAGGGGACCAGTAAGGCTTTTTTTTATTCTGAATCGTTATCTGCTTTTGAATCTGACAGCCTTATCCTTTTAAAAAACCCCGAAGGCCTGGAAAAAACATATGAGATAAAATGGGTTAAATCTCATGGGCGGGGCTTTTTATTATCATTGAAGGGCATAAGTTGCCGTGAAGAGGCCAAAGCTCTTATTGGGTCCGAGCTTTTTATTAAAAAAGAAAAGCTCCCCGAACTTGAAGACGGCACTTACTACTGGTTCGATATCATCGGGCTAGCGGTATATACTATTAAAGATAAATATTTAGGCTGCGTTGAATCAATAATTTCCACAGGGAGTAACGATGTTTATGTTGTGAAGGATAAGGCCGGTAATGATGAGGTGCTGATTCCCGCACTCGAATCTGTGGTTAAGAAAATTGATTTTAACTTAAAAATAATGCAGGTCGATCTGCCTGAAGGTTTATGATTCAAGATAATGAATTTTATCGCCCTGACTATCTTCCCTGAAATGTTTAGCCTGTTTTCAGACCATGGGATTATAAGAAAAGCGATAGAAGAGAAAAAGATCCTTGTTTCAGCCATAAATATCAGGGATTTTGCACAGGATAAACACCATGTGACAGATGACAGGCCATACGGCGGCGGTTGCGGAATGGTCATGAAACCGGAGCCGCTTGCAGGTGCCATACGGGCCGCAAAAAAAGAAGTACCATCTGCAAAAACAATCCTGCTTACGCCTGCCGGACGTGTTTTTGATCACAAATTGGCTAATGAATTTAAATCTTACAGCGGGCTTATCCTGGTTTGTGGTCGATACGAGGGTGTGGATGAGCGGATTTGTCACGATCTTATAGATCACGAAGTTTCTCTTGGGGATTATGTTCTGACCGGTGGTGAGCTTGCTGCAATGGTCCTCATTGATGCAGTGACCCGGCTGATCCCTGGAATCCTCGGCGGCATCGATTCGGCGGAAAAGGATTCATTTGCAGGCGATCTTTTGGAGCATGCACAATACACAAGGCCACGAAATTTTGAAGGAGAAAATGTCCCGGAGGTCCTGTTGTCCGGCCACCACAAGGAGATTGAGAAGTGGCGTATTGAAACCTCACTTATTCGTACATTTTTGAAGAGAAAGGACTTGCTGCAAAAAAAGCCTTTGAATAAGCAGGAAATAGAAATTCTGAAAAAATGGTGTCAAGATATTGAAAAAATAATCAATTTTAACCAGGGAGGGCATGAAAAACAAGAAGAATAAAATGATTATTTACCTGGAATACTGTGGTGAACGATTTTAAAAATCCAAATATACCAAATCTTTATGTGGCTCTTGTCCACTATCCGGTAGTTAATAAAAACGGCGATGTCATTACATCTGCTGTTACAAATCTGGATTTGCACGATATCGCAAGAGCTGCAAAAACATACGGAATAAAATCATTTTATGTGGTTACACCTCTTGCAGACCAGAAAGCACTGGTTGAAAAAATTGTATCCCACTGGACAGAAGGGTTAGGTGCCAAGTATAATCCAAAAAGGCGCGAAGCCCTGGAACTGATCCGTATAGAGGAGACTTTAGAAAAAGTCGTTGACGATATTCTTAAAAGCTGCAGTGTTTCACCAAAAATCGTTGTCACGAGTGCCAAAAATTGTTTTAAAAGTATAAGTTACGGTAAATTTCGTGAAATGCTAAAAAACGGCAAGCCATATCTTTTAGTACTGGGTACAGCGTGGGGACTTTCGGACGGCTTTATTTCCGGTGTGGATTATGTGCTTGCGCCGATTAAGGGACCTGCGGACTACAACCACCTCTCGGTTAGGTCCGCTACGGCTATTATTCTGGACAGGCTAATGGCAAATGAAAAATAATAACTTAAAGAGACCTTTGAAAAATGGTAATTTATGTTTGAGTTCAAAGAAGGCGAAAATTTCAACCACAGGAATATATGGAATATTTCGAGGATTGAAATTTGAGCCTGCCGCAGAAATCGGGCATAAAGTGCCGTTTTGTAAAGGTCGCTTAAATTTTCCGCTTGCAGCGGATTTAAGTAAGGGAATTTTGTAATATGGAAAGAATAAAACAGTTGGAAAGAGAAATGATGCGTCTCGATCATCCGGATTTTAAAGCGGGAGATACGGTAAAAGTTCACGTTAAAATAAGAGAAGGTGAAAAAGAGCGTATTCAGATATTTCAGGGCGTTGTTATAAGCAATCGAAAAGGCACAACAAACGCCACATTCACCGTGCGAAAAGTATCATACGGCGTCGGGGTTGAACGTATTTTTCAGCTCCACTCTCCCATTATAGACAAAATTGAAGTGGTTACAAGAGGCCATGTACGGCGCGCGAAAATATATTACCTGCGTAAGCTGCGGGGCAAGGCTGCAAGGATAAGAGAACGTCGACTCGACCGATAGATAAAAGTATTGCCCTTAGCTTTGCAATCAGAAATCAGAGCTGATTTCATGGAATCGGATTTGAAGTCTTTTGAAAAGAAAGCTTTTGAAAAAGGCTATATGGCAATTGCAGGCGTAGATGAAGCCGGCAGAGGTCCTCTGGCCGGCCCTGTTGTTTCAGCAGCGGTTGTCCTTCCATTTATCTTTCCGGTTTCAGGTGTAACCGATTCCAAGAAATTAGCACCTAAAAAACGCGAAGAACTTTATGAGAAGATTTACGAGCATGCTGTTTCCATCGGTATAGGAATCGTTGACCCTGTGGAAATAGATCGTATAAATATTCTAAAAGCCTCTCTTCTTTCCATGTCCATATCCGTAAAAAACCTTAATCCCCAGCCTGACTGGCTCCTTATAGACGGAACTTTTCAGATACCGGCAGACATGCCTCAGGAAGCGATACCCAAAGGTGATGCATTAAGCATTTCAATCGCGGCCGCATCTATCGTTGCCAAAGTTACACGGGACAGGTTAATGGTAAGATATCATGAGGATTACCCGCAGTTTGGATTCTCAAAGCATAAAGGATATCCGACCAAGGCTCACAAAGAAGCAATCAGAAAATATGGCTTGTGCCCCATTCACAGGCAGACTTTTCGTGGAGTTAAAGAATACTTATGAGCCAGCTTCAAAACGTCCCATTTTGCTCAATATCTGCGTCAGGCTCAAATTTTAATCCTCGAAATACTCCATGTATTCCTGTGGTTAAAATTTTCGCCTTCCTTGATCTTGAACAGATAAGCGTAGACTTCGGGCTGAAACGTTTTGAAGCTGGCTCTTATAAGTAAATAAATGCAGTAAATGTGGTAATGAGATATGCTAAACAGCCGGCAAAAATTTGGAGAAAAAAGCGAATCGATTGCTGTGAGCTATCTTAAAAAGCAGGGATATAAAATAATTGAGCAAAATTACCGTACAAAGCTCGGAGAGATCGACATTATTGCCAAAGAAAAAGGTACAATCGCATTTATTGAGGTTAAATCCAGAAAATCTAAAAATTTCGGAAACCCCAAGTGGGCGGTAACTCCCAAAAAACAAAGAAAGATATCCATGGTGGCGCTTCAGTACCTGAAAACAACCATGCAAAGCAATGTCAAAGCCCGATTCGATGTTGTATCCATTATATCTTCTCATGATAACCCGAGTATTGAAATAATTAAAAATGCCTTTGAACTCGCCTACGGATGATCGCAAGGACAAAATAAAAAAGGGAAAACTCTATATTGTTGCCACACCCATCGGCAACAAAGATGATATTACCTTAAGAGCGATTAAAGTTCTTGGAGAAGTTGACCTGATTGCAGCAGAAGACACCAGGGAAACAGGTAAACTGCTGGCTTATCATAAAATCAAAAACAATTTTATTTCCTGCCACGAACACAATGAAACCAGTCGCACACCCAGACTGATTAATAAATTGAAAAAAGGTCTGTCCATTGCTCTGGTATCAGATGCAGGAACGCCATCAGTGTCTGATCCGGGTTACCGGCTGATAAACGAAGCAATTGCAGAAAATATCCGGATAATCCCTGTACCTGGCGTATCAGCCGCTACTGCTGCTCTCAGTGCTTCTGGGCTGGCTACCGATTCTTTTATTTTCATAGGCTTTGCCGCCAAAAGAAAAGAAAAACGCAAAAAACACCTAAAGAAACTTGCAGATGAAAGTAAAACAATCATTTTTTATGAATCACCCCGGAGGATTCTATCCTTTTTGGATGAAATCATTGAAACCATGGGTGACCGGTATGCTGTTTTGGCACGTGAAATGACCAAACACTACGAAGAATTTATTCGGGGCCTTCTATCTGAAATCAAAAAGAATCTGAAAAAACGTCCCTCAATAAAAGGAGAGCTTACACTGCTGGTAGCTGGAAACGATTCAAGCACATCGGTATCCATGGATGCAGTCAGAGCTGATATTGATAAATGCCTGAAGGAGGAAGAAACACGACTGTCCGAACTTGCAAGAATATTATCAAAAAAATATAATCTGCCTAAAAACATCATTTACGAAGAGGCATTGAAGATAAAAGGCAGAAGTTAAAACTCCTTGACTTTTTACGGATAAAATTTTTAAATCGCCATATGCTTACAGAACTTGAAAAGAAGATCATTGCATCCATTCAGGAAGATATTCCTGTTACCAGCCGTCCGTATCTTGAAATATCTAAAAAGCTGAAAATATCAGAAGAGACACTTCTTAAAACATTAAAAGCTCTTTGTGACAGGGGCGTAATCAGGCGTTTTGGTGCAACTATTCGACATCAAAAATCAGGGTTTGCAGCAAATGCCATGGTCGCATGGATAGTTGATGAAGAACGGATAGAAGAAGTTGGGGAGAAGATGTCATTCTTTAAAGAAGTATCCCACTGCTACAGGCGCAACCCTATTGATGAATGGCCATACAACCTTTATACAATGGTTCATGCGAATAATGAAGATACATGCAGAGAGATTGCTCGAACGATGTCAAGTGAAACCCGTGTTGAAAACTATAAACTGCTTTTTAGCCGCAGGGAATTAAAGAAAACTTCAATGAAATATTTTTGATGGCTAAGTAAAAAGTCCCATCTACTGCGTTGTAGCGGTTTTTCAGGCACTCGGCATACTAAATGTATTGCCTCGTTCCTGAAAAACCACTACGCCTTGTATATAGAACTTTTTACTTAGCCATCAGAGTTACTTTTTATGAATGCATCATTTTTATCTGGCGTTAATGGTTGATATTGCCCTCACTAAAGTGAAACCTACCAAACCCAACATTCTCCTTGTAAATCCCTGGATACACGACTTCGCCGCTTACGACTTCTGGGCGAAACCGATAGGGCTCCTATCTATTGCTTCAATACTGAGGAAGCATGGATTTAATGTTTCCTATATCGACTGCCTTGACAGGTTCCATCCTGATGCACCAGCAATCAATCCCCAGGCCAGAAATGGTCGTGGCCCTTTTTTAAAAGTACGGATTCCAAAACCAAAAGGGCTCGAAGATGTTCCACGCAACTATTGCAGGTATGGAATTAAAATTGAATGGTTTAGAGAAGATCTGCTTTCAATCCAAAAGCCCGATCTTATTTTTATTACTTCGCTGATGACCTACTGGTATCCGGGGCTTAAGGAAACAATAAAAATAATAAAAGAAATTTTTCCCGATGTGCCGGTTGTACTTGGCGGTATTTATGCAAGCCTCTGCACAGATCATGCTAATGCATATTCAGGTGCAGACAGGGTGGTTGTAGAACGCGGGGAAGAAAACATTCTCAAACTCGCCGGGGAGTATACCGGTTATTTTCCCACTCAAAAGTTTGATTCACATGATCTTAGTACCTACCCTTACCCTGCCTTTGATCTTCAAAATAAAATTGCATATGTACCACTTCTTACTTCCAGAGGCTGTCCCTTTTCATGCGCATACTGTGCATCTAACTTTTTAGATCCAAAACGAATGCTTCGTGAACCGAAATCTGTTGTTAAAGAAATAAAATTCTGGCATGAAGAATATGATGTAATAGATTTTGTATTTTACGATGATGCGCTCCTGGTTGATGCCCAAAGACATGCCATTCCCTTGCTTGAAGAGATAATTCGTGAAGGCTTGAAGGTCCGCTTTCACACGCCTAATGCGGTTCATATACGGGGAATTTCAAAGCAGACAGCTTCCCTGATGTTTCAGGCAGGTTTTAAAACGTTGCGCCTTGGGCTTGAAACCGCAATATTTGACCTTAGAAGTGAAATGGACAGAAAGGTAACGGTGGAAGAATTTAAAGAGGCTGTTATCTGGTTAAAGGAAGCGGGATTCAGGAAAGAACAGATCGGGGCATATCTTCTTGCGGGGCTTCCCGGCCAGGCCAGAAGTTCCATAGAGTATTCTATTAAAGAGGTAGTACAACAAGATATAATTCCTGTTCTTGCATATTATTCACCGATTCCACACACTAAGCTGTGGAGTAAGGCTGTTGCTTCGTCCCGTTATGACCTGGAATCAGACCCTGTATTTACAAACAATGCAATATTTCCCTGCCGGAAGGAAAACTTTTCATGGGAAAAAATATCATACTTGAAAGATCTGGCAGCGAAGGAAACCACAAAAGGAGAGATAAATAATGTTACACCTGAAAACCGTTGATTTAAAAAAAACAAAGACAGAAACCCTGGTTATCCCGGTTTGTGAAGACATTCAGATACATGATAACAGCGCAATAGTTTCTGTTATCGACAAAGCAAAGAAGCTAAAAGAGTTCAAAGGGGAGAAAGATGACGAAGTAATTCTCTATAACCCGCCTGCAGTTAAAGCGGAAAGGGTAATTCTTCTCGGCCTTGGAAAAACAAAGGAAATCGATTTTGAAAAACTTCGCAAAATGTCAGGCAGAGCAGTAAAAAAATGTATCAGGAAAAATCTTTCGCAAGTTTTAATTGCCGTCCCTTCTTTTCGAAAAATCAAGATGGAAATGTCTCAGGTTTTAGAGCCCCTTTTAGAAGGCGCCTTTCTCGGAAACCATATTTTTGATAGATATAAAAAGGAAAAGAAACTTAAAGCCTTAAAGACCATCAATTTTCTTGTTGAGCCTGATACTGCTAAAGTTTTCAGAAAACTGCCCGTACAAGTTGAAGCTGTCTGCAAGGGAACCGTTTTTGCACGAGACTGGGTGAATACACCTTCTAATGACAAAAGACCGGAGCAGTTCGCCAGGTCGATTACAACACAGGCAAGAAAAGTGAATCTCAAAGTCAATATATTAACAGAAAAAGATTTGAAACAAAAGAAGTTCGGCGCAATGCTTGCAGTAGCAAAAGGGAGTAGTAGCAAGCCCTGCATGGTTGTCCTTGAGTATGCGCCGAAAAATTTCAAAACAACTGTCGTCCTTGTTGGTAAAGGTGTAACTTTCGACTCGGGCGGGATCAACCTGAAACCGACCGGATCTCTTGAAAACATGAAAATGGATATGGGCGGTGCAGCAACAGTTGCGGCAGCACTTATCGCAACTGCCGAGCTTAAACCCAAAATTCGTGTGATCGGAGTTCTTCCTGTTGTTGAAAACATGCTGTCCGGAGATGCTTTCCGACCAGGGGATATTGTCAAAAGCTTTAGCGGAAAAACGGTTGAAATAGGCAATACAGATGCTGAAGGCAGGCTGATACTGGCTGATGCCATGTCATATGCAGTTAAGAAATATAAGCCCAAGGTGCTTATTGATGTTGCTACACTCACCGGGGCTTGCGTTGTAGCCCTGGGAGAGAAGATTGCAGGTGTGTTTTCTTTTGACAATGATTTGGCTGAAACGATTATCAAATCCGGCGAAAAGACTTATGAACGCTGCTGGCAGCTTCCCATGCCCGAAGATTACAAAGAACTGCTGAAAAGCGATTTTGCCGATATCAATAACATGGCGAATACCCGGTGGGCAGGCGCAATCACTGCTGCACTTTTTTTGTCGGAATTTGTTTCAGATACCAGGTGGGCGCATATCGATATCGCAGGCCCCGCATATATCAAAAAAGAAAATGCTTACTGCCCTGCGGGAGGGACCGGTTTTGGGGTCAGACTGATTTGTGATGTAATAGAAAAGCTGGGAAGATAGGAGGCAAAAAAGCTGGGAGGCTGGAAGCTGGTCTTTGTACACACTTGACTCTTGGAGATATTTCCCCATAAGCGTCAAATTATTTTGTAATCATTCAATTGTAATTGAGCGCTTTGCTTAAGGAGCACTACGTTTGATGAGCGCTTCGCTTGAGGCAAAATCAAGACCAAAGTTTGCTCATCAAGTCCCGAGGGGACGCTCCTCAAAGCCCGAAGGGCTGCTCCTCAAGGCACGCAGCGGCTCCGCGGTGAATTAAATTTTAGATTTCAGTCTCACTTTTACAGAATTCGCATGTGCATCAAGCCCCTCGATTTCAGCCAAACGTATAATGTCGGCAGCTTCTTTTTTAAAGGCTGCTTTTGAATAATGAATGAGGCTGGTCTTTTTAATAAAGTGATCAACCGAAAGGGCTGAAGCAAATCTTGCCGTGCCGGCTGTGGGGAGTACGTGATTTGGACCTGCAATATAGTCACCCACAGGCTCTGGAGTGTAATCCCCTAAAAAAACAGCTCCGGCATTTCTAATCTGTCCTATATATTCAAAGGGCTCTTTTATCTGAAGCTCAAGGTGTTCCGGTGCAACCCGGTTTGCAAGGTCTATAGCAGCAGCAATATCCGGCACAACCATTATTGCACCGTAACTGGAAAGGGATTTTTTGGCAATTTCTTTTCTTGATAGATGTTTTAACTGCTCCTCAACAGCGCGGACGGCGGCTTTTGCCGTTTCCATGGAATTTGTAACCAGCATGGCTGAGGCCAGAACATCATGTTCCGCCTGGGAAAGGAGATCCGCTGCAACAAATTCGGGGTTTGCCGTATTGTCCGCGATAATAAGGATTTCACTGGGACCGGCGATCATATCTATTCCCGCTGTTCCTGATACAATCTTTTTTGCAATTGTAACATAGAGGTTGCCGGGACCGACGATCATATCTGTTTTTGGAATCGTCTCGGTGCCATAGGCTAATGCCGCAATTGCCCAGGCGCTTCCGACTTTGTAAATCTCATTTACACCAACCTTCCTTGCGGCAACCAGAAGATGAGGATTTATCCTTGAATTTTTTGTTGGTGGAGTTACCATGGCAATTTTCTTTACACCCGCTATCCTGGCCGGGATTGCACACATCAGAACGGAAGAAACCAGCGGTGTCTTGCCGCCCCTTCCTCCAGGCACATAAACCCCTGCTGCATCTACCGGGTTTACAAGTTGACCAAGGACCGTACCGTCTCTATCTGTATTAATCCATGATTTTTCAAGTTGTAGTTTATGGAATTGTTCTATCTGTTTTGCAGCACGATTCAAAGAGCGTACAAAAGACCTGTCAACTTTCTTTGCAGCATCGTTAATCTCTTTTTGAGTTACCTTAATTGATTCAGCAGTTGAACCGGGTGAGTCAAATCGATTTGTATACTTGACAAGAGCCCCGTCTCCGTTTTTCCTGACATCTTCAATGATACGCGTGACTTCGAGAAAATCCTTTTTCTTAAAGCCAAGGCCGCGATTTACAATAGATTCAACTCTCTTGTCAGCAGATTTTGAAGGATAATTATATATCTTCATGGCAATAGTCTCATGGTTTACGTTTCTATAATAGCATGGTCAATTCGATTTTTAAAAATTCATTGTTATTGATTGACATATTTTGCGTTATCTGTAAAATGAAATTTATAAAAAATTGTCTGATAGGGAGAATAATATATGAAAGAAAAACGAATTTTCAATTTTAATGCCGGACCTGCAGCACTTCCTCTTGAAGTTCTGGAGGAAATCAAAGAATCATTTATAAACTTCGGCTCGTCCGGAATGTCGATTACAGAAGTAAGTCACAGATCCAAATGGTTTGACGATGTTATAAACGATGCCGTTGAAAGGACAAAACGACTTTTAAACCTGGACGAAAAGTTTCATGTACTTTTTATCCAGGGAGGCGCCAGCATGCAGTTTTGCATGATCCCCATGAATTTTCTCTCTGAAGGTAAGTCCGCCGACTATGTGGATACAGGCACGTGGTCAACAAAGGCTGTAAAGGAAGCGCAGATTCAAGGCAAAACGATTAAAGTAGTTGCGTCTTCCGAAGATAAAAATTATTCTTATATCCCCAAGGATATCCCATTCAGTGATGATGCAATCTATGCACATATCACATCGAATAATACTATAAAAGGAACCCAGTGGGCGAAATTTCCCGATACAAAGGGTGTGCCTTTAATTGCCGACATGTCATCCGATATCATGAGCAGGTCCTTTGACGCTGATAAATTCGGTTTTATTTATGCAGGAGCCCAAAAGAATATCGGCCCTGCCGGTGTATGCATGGCAATAATACGGGATGATTTTTTAAATATGGTGCCCAATACACTGCCTTCCATGCTGAAATATTCAACCTATGCAAATAAAAATTCCATGTATAACACTCCTCCATGTTTTACGATTTATACCATACAACTTGTTTTAAAATGGCTTGAAGAAAAAATAGGCGGCCTTGACAAAATGGAGTCATTGAACCGTGAAAAGGGACAGCTTATATACAGTTTCCTCGATTCCAGCGACTTTTATAATGCAACTGCTCAGGCGGACAGTCGTTCTTTGATGAACGTAACCTTCCGCCTTCCGGATGAAGACCTGGAAAAGCGCTTTGTCCAGAAAGCTGTGGAAAACGATCTTGGCGGTCTGAAGGGACACCGCAGCGTAGGAGGATGCAGGGCATCCATTTATAACGCAACAACATTACAAGCAGTTGAAACCCTTATCGATTTTATGAAGAACTTTGAAAACAAAAATGGCTGATAGTAACGCAGGTTTTCTATGAGAAGTCAATATCTGACAGCTTTGTAAAAAGATTCAAATTCAAGGCGCACGAATCCTGGGTGGTGAGGCGTACTTTATAGTACACCGCAACCGCACAGGATGAAGTGCAACACAGAAGTTGGGCTTTTTACGAAGCTGTCAACACCCCGAAAAAAGGAGGCAACAATGGACAAAATTTTAAGAATAGACATGGGAGCCGATGGCGGCCCCAAGACCGATGTTCAACCTTTAGGCGACTATGCCGGTTTAGGCGGCAGGGCTATGACATCGGGAATTGTCGCAAAGGAGGTACCGCCCCTTTGTCACCCTCTTGGAGAAAACAATAAGCTGATCATCGCACCGGGTATGCTTAGCGGCAGCGCTGCCGTCCAGTCGGGTCGAATTTCCGTTGGCTGCAAAAGTCCGCTTACAGGTGGAATCAAGGAGGCCAACTCCGGAGGACAGGGAGCCCAGGTCCTTGCAAGGCTGGGATATGCTGCCATCGTTCTTGAGGGAAAACCGAAAGACGATACACTATACAAGGTATTCATCAACAAAGACGGCGTTAAGATTGAACCTGACAACAGCTTGAAAATGCTGGGTAACTATGACCTTGTTGACAAAATGAAAGGAGCATATGGGGATAAGATTGCCTGCATCTCCATTGGGCCTGCAGGTGAAATGAAGATGTCGGCCGCTTCCGTGGCTTTTACCGACATGGAATTGCGGCCCACCCGTCATGCGGGACGTGGCGGTGTAGGTGCAGTCATGGGTAGCAAGGGAGTAAAGGTCATCGTGCTTGATGACACCGGAACCACATTCAGGGTTCCTAAAGATCCGGACAAGTTCAAGGAAGCCAACAAGGCTTTTACACAGGGGCTTAAAAAACATCCGGTTACCGGTGAAGGCCTTCCAGCCTACGGAACCAATGTTTTGACGAATGTGGTCAATGAAGCAGGCGGATATCCCACCCGAAATTTTGCATCGGGCCATTTTGACGGTGCTTCCAAGATCAGTGGTGAAACCCTGGCCGAAACGGAAACCGCACGCGGTGGAAAGGCCACACACGGCTGCCACAAAGGTTGCGTCATACAGTGCTCAGGCACTTATAATGACAAGGACGGCAACTTTCTGACCAAGCAACCGGAATATGAAACGATATGGGCTCATGGCGGAAACTGTGGAATTGATGATCTGGACGCAATTGCTATGCTCGATCGCCTTGAGGACGATTACGGACTCGATACCATTGATATGGGTGCAGCCATCGGAGTTGCAATGGAAGCGGGTATCGCCAAGTTCGGAGATGCCCAGGCGGCCATTAACATGATCAAAGAAGTCGGTAAAGGAACCCCTTTGGGACGTATCATTGGAAACGGTGCTGCGGTTACAGGTAAAGTATTCGACGTTGAAAGAGTTCCCGTAGTTAAGGGCCAGGCCCTTCCGGCTTATGACCCCAGGACTGTTCAGGGGATTGGCGTCACCTATGCCACCAGCACCATGGGAGCGGATCACACCGCAGGTTATGCAGTTACTGCTAACCTTTTAAAGGTTGGCGGCGATGTGGACCCCTTGAAACCCGAAGGACAGGTTGAGCTTTCCAGGAATCTTCAAATCGCCACAGCAGCCATCGATTCAACCGGCTTTTGTTTATTTATTGCTTTTGCTATTTTAGATCAGCCGGAAACGTTTCAGGCGATGCTCGATTTAATCAGCGGTTTCACAGGTGCTCCTCTAACGGCTGACGATGTTGCTGCACTTGGGAAGTCGGTTCTTACCAATGAAAGGAACTTTAACATTGCAGCCGGTTTTACCAATAAAGATGACCGCCTGCCTGAATTTTTTACAAAAGAGGCTCTGCCGCCCCATAACATTACCTTCCAGGTTTCAGATGAAGAACTGGATCAGGTTTATAACTGGTAGGAAAAAAAGTCGTTTTATTTTGAATTTATGGGGAGATCTTTTTATGGTCTCCCCGTATTATCATTAGCGCCAATAATTTCTTTTGAGACCTGACAGCTAATTCAAATGACCTATCATCCGAAGGATTGTAGTATTTTGCTTTTCGGCTTCTCAACGAAAAGCAAAATAAAAAAACAACTCTGCGTCCTCCGCGCCTCTGCGGTGAGGTATAATTTTGAATAGCACATCCAACATAAATCTAAGTCTGACCCTTGAAAAGACTCTCATCCCTATTTTTTATCAGCTCCTTTCCAAAGGATTCGTTATACAAGCCCAGCTTGGCTGCACCATAAAAGAATTGCTCTGCGTGCAACTCGGTATCAGGGATGATTATCTTGAAGAAAGAATTCAGACTATCTTTTTAGACAATAAAACAGTTGACGATGTTAATTCCGCAGTTATCCGGGAAGGGGCAATCCTTGCTCTTTCTGCAGCCATGCCGGGTGTTTTAGGTGCAACTTTGAGAAAGGGTGGCCGGTATGCTCCCATGCGTAGGCAGATTTCCCATGATAAAGATATGCCATCGGATCTTCACAAGAAGGGCGAAGTTACTATAAAACTTTTTAACCTGATACTCAGGGAACTGGGGCCTCTTTTTTTAGAGCCGGGAATTTGGATCAATGGGGAAGATTTTTACGATATCGTGGCTCGAAATGAAAATGTTTTTATGACCGGATGCAAACAAGCTATAAAGGATGACAACGATATAGATCGAGAAAAACTCATAGAAGTTGAGTGGAAAGGAAAACAAGTATTTCTTCAAATCAAATCTGCATAAGACTAACCGCCTCCAACCGGCGGAAACAGTCCCAGCCTGGCCCCATCCTTTAAAATTGTATCTCTTTTTGCATGGACGCCGTTTATAAATATCAGCTTAACGGAATCAGCCGGGATTTTCAGTTTTTGTATAACATCTTTCACGCATACGCCGTTTTCTACATCGATTACCGATGATTTACCCTCGGTTTCATTTTTCATATATTTTTTAAGTGTTGCATAAAGATTGACTTCGATTCTCATTTCTAAAGACTCCCAATATCAATTTTCTTGATTATATATAACATTTAATTTATATATTTCAATATAGAATTTATTATTTTTTCCATAGCTATTGAGCGCGTTAAACTCCGAGTTGCACAGGGCGGACATAATGTTTCAAAACAAGATATCAAGCGTCGATTTGATAGAAGCTGGATTAATATTTATACAGTGTTAGGACTAAAGGCTTTGCAGCGCGCTGCTGCGAAGGTTACCGAAAATGCCAGGAAAAATAATTTCAAAATACTAATTTGGGGAAACGATAGAATTGAATATCTAATGCCGGATGTAAACACCGAACAATCCAGCGCACATGAAGCAAAAAGCCGGGGCATTTAATAAATTGATCGCACCCTGTCAGCTTATAAAATGATGTCCCTGAAGCTTCTTCTGTAGAGTTTAAATTTTTTTCGCTTTTATGCGCATTTTCAATCTCAATATACACCTTGATCGTATTGTATTTATTGTAATATCTTAATGTTAGATAAATCGCAGCAAAAGTACTATACGGCAAAACAGCCGCGTATTGGAAATAGGCGGCTGTTTTGCCGTATTTCACATTTCAATATAAAACGAAACTGAATACTAATACCTTGTATTGTTTATACTTTTTAACTTTATAGCGGCAAATAGCCGTAATACTATACGGCTATTAGGCCGTCTAATCTATGTTAGGAGAAGGCTATGAACTCAAAATTTGACCAAAATATAATCGCCGCCAGTGATTTAAAAAACCTTTTGGCCGAAAAACCTGAAACAG
>RCNC010001066.1_pt1 | contig 18315 bp, 15 predicted proteins | sample 2041301 | NCBI WGS metagenome assembly RCNC01 (sample SAMN09708231, study PRJNA481090) | Marine sediment metagenome, whole genome shotgun sequencing project. | biome: marine sediment; feature: ocean; material: sediment; isolation source: Sewage treatment plant 13A marine sediment (STP13A) ... | reverse complement strand
CGGCCCGTGGGCGGGTGATGATCGTATACGTGGACCTCCACATTCGGATCGTCCACCAACTGCTGAAACCGGCCGATGCGGTCCCACTGCCGGATGTCGACGAGGATGAGCCGGGTGACGCTCGCCATGTCGATCCCCTTGAGTTTCTCGAAGGGGACCGTGTAAAGCACGCTCTCCAGGAAGAATCTCCGGAGGCTCTTCTCTTGCGAACCTGGAAAGACCAGGACCGCATTCGGGTAGAGCTTCTTCGCGGCGAGCATCGATCCCAGAGAATCGAAGTCCGCATTGATGTGCGTGGTGATGACTTCCATGCCTGTCCCCTCTAAAGGGTGCCGAAAACGGGTCATTCCCGCGCAGGCGGGAATGACCTGGCATCAGGTGCTTCGGGATCCCCGTTTTCGCGGGGATGACTGCGACTGCCGGGCCTTCGGCTCCTGCTAGGGAGTCGAAGGCCCGGCAGTCGCAGTCACTTGGCTCGGGGATGGTGGCGCTGATAGATCTGCTTCAACTTCTCCCGGTTCAGATGCGTATAGATCTGTGTCGTCGAGATGCTCGCGTGCCCGAGCATGAGTTGCACGGACCGCAGATCAGCCCCTCTCTCCAGCAGGTGCGTGGCAAAAGAATGACGCAGAACGTGGGGGGTGACGGGCGAAGAGATGCCCGCCTGGAGCGCGTACCGGTTAAGGAGTTTCCACACCCCCTGCCGGCTCAGTCCCCTTCCGGACCTGTTCAGGAACACGTGTCGGGCCCTCGCGGTCTTGTCCAGCGCGGGCCGGACAGCGCTCAGGTATTCCTTGATTTTCTCCAGGGCCACCTCGCCAACCGGCACGAGCCTCTCCTTTTTCCCCTTGCCGTAGGCAACGACGTAGCCCACTTCCAGGTTCAGATCTTGCAACCTCAATGCCAATAGCTCGGACACGCGAAGGCCCGTGGCATACAGGAGCTCCAGCATGGCCTGATTCCGGACCCCGAGAGGCTCGGTCGGATCGGGCTGGGCCAGGAGGCGTTCCACCTCGTCCAGCGAGAGGTTCTTGGGCAGGGGGGACCCGAGACGCGGGACCTCGAGCAACTCGGTCGGGTCCTCGCCCATGTATCCTTCCTTCTGCAGAAAGCGGAACAGGCCCCGGAGGCTGCTCGCCTTCCGCCGCACAGATCGGGCCGACATGCCTGCCTGCCCCTTCCCAAGAAAGTAGAAGCGAAGGTCCTCGTCCCGAACTTCGCGCACGGGCCTCCCGAGGGTCTCGTCCACCCATTGGATGAACTCGGCGAGGTCCCGGCTGTATGCCTCGAGCGTGTTCCGGGCGAGGCCCTTTTCCACGCGCAGGTAATCGAGGTAGGCGTCCAGCAGTTCGTTCACCTTCCTATCGTCGGTGGGCAAGAGGCTTCACCCCTTCTTGAGGAGCCGTTCCTGAAGCTCCTGCAACTTGTTCAACGCCTCCAGGGGCGTCATATCGTGGAGATTCAACCCCAGGATGTCCTCTGCTATCGGGTGGGCGGCAGGAAAGAGAGAAGGCTGCTCCTCCTCGTGCTGCCCCCGAGCCTTCTGGGACGGAGCCAGCCGGGGTTGTCCCGCATCGTCCCACTGGCCGGACTCCAGGTTCTCGAGAATTTCCCTCGCCCTCTGGATCACCTGGGTCGGCACGCCCGCAAGGCGAGCCACCTGGATTCCGTAGCTGTGGCTCGAGGACCCTTCCATGACCTTCCGGAGAAACAGAATGTTCTCTCCCCACTCCTTGACCGAAACGTGACAGTTCTTGATGGTCGGGTACAGGGCGGCCAGCTCGGCCAGCTCGTGGTAATGGGTGGCAAAGAGGGTGCGGGCGTGAACCTGGTGATCGATAAACTCCGCGATGGCCCAGGCAATGCTGACGCCGTCGAACGTGGACGTGCCCCGGCCGACTTCGTCGAGAAGGATCAGGCTTCTCGACGTGGCCTTTTCCAGGATGTGGGCCGCCTCCTTCATCTCCACCATGAAGGTGGACTGTCCGCGCACCAGGTTGTCCATGGCGCCCACGCGGGTGAAGATCCGGTCCACCAGGCCCACCCTTGCGGAACCGGCCGGCACGAAGCTCCCCATCTGGGCCATCAGCACGATCAGGGCCAGCTGCCGCATGTAGGTCGACTTGCCGGCCATGTTAGGGCCCGTGATGATGACCATCCGGTTGTTCTTCCCGTCCATGTAGGCATCGTTCGGGACGAACCGCTCCTCCAGGGGCATCTGCTCGATGACCGGGTGCCTGCCTTCCCAGACGACGAGCTCGTCGGTCATCGAAATCTCAGGCCGCGTGTAGTTGTTCCGGACCGCCACTTCCGCCAGGCAGGTGAACACGTCGAGTTCGGCCACCGATTGGGCGGTCGTGCGGATTCGCAGGGATTGCTCGGCAACCCGCGTTCGGATCTCCTGAAAGAGGTCGTACTCGAGGTTCTGTGCCCTGTCCTCGGCTCCGACCACCTTCTGCTCGTATTCCTTCAGGGCTGGGGTTGTGAACCGCTCGGCGTTGGCAAGGGTCTGCTTCCGATCGTAGTCCTCGGGGACGGATGCAAGGTTCGCCTTTGTCACCTCGATGTAATAGCCGAAGACCCTGTTGTAGCGCACCTTGAGCGAGTTGATGCCCGTTCTCTCCCGCTCCTCGGCCTCGAGGGCCGCGATCCATCTCTTCCCGTCCCGGGACGCCGCCTTCAGGTCGTCCAGCTCCGCATTGTAGCCTTCGCGGAAGATCCCTCCCTCCCGCACCGTAACAGGGGGCTCGTCCTGCAGGGCACGGTCCAGGAGGCCGACCACGTCCTCCATCGGGTCGATGCGTCTTCGGACGTCCTGAAGGGCCTCGGCGCCCAGGTTCTCGAGGCGGCCGTGGATCTTCGGCAGCCTGGCCAGGGACTCGCGCAGGCCGACCAGGTCCCGCGGGTTGGCGATGCCGAGGCTGATCCGGCTGTTCTGGCGCTCCAGGTCCTGGACTTCCTTCAGGGTGTCCCGGAGTGCGGCTCGTTCGATCTCGTGCGATGTCAGTTCGTCGACCGCGTCAAGCCTTCTCTGAATCCTGGCGGCCTGCAAGAGGGGGTACTGCACCCACCTCCTGAGAAGCCTGGCCCCCATGGCCGTCTGGGTGAGATCCAGAACCCCGAGGAGGCTGTTCTTTTTCGACCGATCCATCCAGGTCTGGACGATCTCGAGGTTCCTCAGGGCCGAGTCGTCGAGGATCATGTAATCCTGTATCTCGTACCTGGTGATCCCGTGGAGATGCCCGGGGAGCTGTTTCTGGGTCTCCTGAAGATAGCCGAGCAGGGCCCCGGCAGCACAGAGCGCCTTGCGGGACCCGTCCGTGATCATCTGCTGGATTCGCTCCGGCCCGAACTGCTGCTCGAGCATGGCACAGGCCGAATCGAAGGAGAACTGGGAGGACGCCCAGGGGTTCCACAAGGGGGGCTGCCTGCCCCCGTAGATAGGCTCGAGGGTCTTTTTACGGTCCAGGTTATCCGGCAGGAGCACCTCCCGGGCATCGATCCTGAGGATTTCGTCCTCCATCGTTGAGAAGTCCTCGGTTTCGGCGATGCAAAAATCCCCGGTCGAGATGTCCACATAGGCCAGGCCGTATCGGCTCCCCTCCTGCGGATCGGGCGGTGCAAGGCAAAGGAGGAAGTTGTTGTGATCCGCTTCGAGATTCTCGGCCTCGAGCACCAGTCCGGGGGTGACCACCCGTGTGACCTCCCTGCGCACGATCCCCTTGGCCTGGCGCGGGTCTTCGACCTGGTCGCAGATCGCCACCTTGTAGCCCTTGGAGATCAGCCTGGAGATGTATCCTGACGCGGCATGGTAGGGAACGCCGCAGAGGGGGATCTTGTCCGGGGAATTCTTGTTCCTGCTCGTCAGGGTGATGTCAAGTTCCCGCGACGCGACTTCCGCATCCTCGAAGAACATCTCGTAGAAGTCCCCAAGCCTAAAAAACAGAATCGCATCAGGGTATTGCCCCTTGATCTGCAAGTATTGTCTCATCATGGGCGATCGTTCATTCACGGGCAAGTCCCTTCAGAGCCCCTGCGTTCTCCTATCCCTAGGTTTGTACATCATTTTGCTTGATGCTTGCAACACGGAGAGGCAAACAACTCCCTCCCAAAAGAAGAATGAAAAATCCAGGAATCGCCCCTTGACACATCGCGTCAACTGCTTATCTTGTTCTTGACACACGGCGTCATAATTGGTAGAGTCATTGATAACGCACCGCATCATTGAAGGGTTTCAGCAATTCTGCATAAGGGGCAAGGCCCCGGAAAGGAGACTATCATGCAGGCAAACACAGGAGCACACAGGCATGTCTTCGAGGGCTTTCACGTCGACTGGAATCAACTGCGCACTTGGAGAGAGAAGACCATGACCAAAGAGAGGTTCGCCGAAATCGCACTGCTCGCATCGACGGCAACGGTATTGGGATATATCGTCTGGTGGGCTGCGAAGGCGGCTGAGAACTACACGATCCTGGGCCTCGGCTAATCGCGAGCCCCTCGCAAGCCTCTTTTCAGGACCTTCTGCACCCCACACACACGCAAGGGCGGTGCCCCCCACGGGCACCGCCCTTTTCGCCCCCCTGATTGACACAAGACGCTCTTTCATACAATATTCCTACACGTATACCTACCTGTCCGGAAAAACGCCCGCCATCCTGAGGAGGGAATTATGAAGGACGCAATCGTTCCCCATCGCATTCAAATCCCGGAGAGCGCCCTGACCGACCTGGCACAGCGGCTTGCCCATACCCGCTGGCCCGATCGGGAGACGCCCGAGGACTGGTCACAGGGGATTCCGCTTGCCTACATGCAGGAAGTCGTCCGGTACTGGGCCTCGGAGTATAACTGGCGGCGATGCGAGGACCGGGTGAACAAGTTTGACCAGTTCAAGACGACGCTGGACGGACTCGGCATCCACTTCCTGCACGTACGCTCGCCACGAGAAGACGCTCTGCCGCTCGTGCTGACCCACGGCTGGCCTGGGTCGATCATCGAGTTCATGAAGGTCATCGAGCCGCTGGCGGACCCGGAGGGCCACGGCGGCAGCGGGGCGGATGCCTTCCACGTGGTCTGCCCTTCCCTGCCGGGCTTTGGGTTCTCTGACAAGCCGGAGGAGACCGGCTGGACGACCCAGCGTACCGCCCGCGCGTGGGCCGGGCTCATGGAACGCCTCGGCTACGAGCGGTACGTGGCCCAGGGGGGCGACTGGGGCTCGATGGTGACATGCGAGATCGCCCTGGCTGATCCGGAACACTGCGCGGGCATTCACCTCAACATGCCTGTCGTGTCGCCGGACCCGGAGACCATGAACGACTTGACGCCCCGCGAGCAGTCCGCACTCGAAGCGTTCCAAAACTACCAGGACTGGGATTCCGGGTACTCGAAGCAGCAGAGCACCCGCCCGCAGACCCTGGGGTACGGCCTGGTAGACTCCCCTGCCGGGCAGGCCGCCTGGATCCTGGAGAAGTTCTGGGCCTGGACCGACAGCGACGGCCACCCGGAGAACGTGCTCACCCGGGACGAGTTGCTCGACAACGTGATGCTCTACTGGCTGCCAGCCGCCGGTGCCTCCTCGGCACGGTTGTACTGGGAGAGCTTCAACAAGATCAACTTCGACCCGATCCACATCCCGGTTGGTTGCAGCATCTTCCCCAAGGAGATCTTCGGATGTTCCCGGCGCTGGGCCGAGAAGAGGTTCACCCGTCTCGTGTACTGGAACGAACTCGACAAGGGGGGCCACTTCGCTGCCTTCGAACAGCCGCCCACCTTCGTCGACGAGCTGAGGAACTGCTTCCGCCACCTGCGCTGACGGAACCGTGACGCCGGGCCCCCTGGCGCGTCCCTTCTTGCCGGCAGATCGAACAACCGAGAGAATCGAGAGCCTGCGGCAGTCGGATCCACGCTGCCTGTGAAGCTCAAGAGAGGGACAGGACCGGGACCTCTACCTGGACCGGCCGGCCGAGATCTGCCGCGCCCGCTTCTTTCGCTCCCGGCTCAGGGCATACCACGTCTTGCCCAGGGCCTCGATCACCTGGGGAGCAGGAATCGGGATTCTGTTCTTCACCGCCCATCGGCCGTAACACGGGGGCATTCTGCCCGTCTTGCGTGAGGGGTCCAATGTGACGTCCTCGACGATGAGACCTTCCTCGTCTCCCATCTGCGCCTTCACGGTGCCGTCCGAGTCACAGATGGTCGAGAGTCCGGGAAAGGCGGAATCCTGTTGGAGAAAGGGCAAGCCCGGCACGGGCGTCTGCCATCGGCCGCTCTTGTTGATCATGACCGCAGGCACGCCCAGCACGCCGGCGTAGTGGGATGCGAGTTCCTTCAGGCCGCGGTTGAAATCGTCCGCGTTCTTCCGGGAAACCAGGACGCTCGTCGAAGGGGTGGGCGCGGAGTGTGGCATCAGGAGCAGATCCACCGCGTGCTCACACATCATGCTCGGGATGTACGCCAGCTGGTTCTCGTAGCAGATGCCGACGCCCACCTTCCCGAATTCCGTGCCGATGACGTGAGAGCCGACGTCTCCCTTGACGAAGAAGGACTCGAACAGCGCGGAGGTCTGCTTCCTCACCCGGCCGGCTTCCTGCCCGTCCGGCCCTGTGAGCACGAAGGTGTTGAAGAAGTCCTCCCCCTCCGCCTCGAGAAAGCTGGTCCCGATCCAGACGCCTAACCTCTTCGCGTTCTCTCGCAGCCACACGACGGTCGGCCCCTGCTTCGTTTCCGCCCCTTCCCATATAGCCGTGGTGTAGACATACCCTGTCGGCATGAACTCGGGCAGGATGATCAGGCGGGCCCCCTTCTCTGCTGCCTGATCGACGAAGCGGGTCGCGCGCTCCAGATTGGCCTCGACCCGGCCGTTCTCCGATTCCATCTGCACCGCGGCCACCCGGATGGTCCTTGCTTCCTGTTCCGCCATTCTCGTTCTCCTGGTGTTCGCTGCGCTATTCCGGAGTGTATTGCGCCTTCAGCACCTTTTTGAGGATCTTGCCCGTGGCCGTGCGGGGCAGCTCCTCCGTAAAGAGCACCTTCTTGGGCACCTTGAACTTGGCGAGCTTTCCCTTGCAGAACTCGATCACGCCCTCCTCGGTGACCTCCTCGCCCGGCTTCGGCACCACGATGGCCATCCCGACTTCCCCCCACTTCTCGTCCGCGATTCCGATGACCCCTACGTCGGCCACCGGGTGGAAGCCCATGATCGCGTCCTCGACCTCCGCAGGGTAGACATTCTCGCCGCCGCTGATGTACATGTCCTTCTTGCGGTCGATCAGGTACAGATACCCCTCCTCGTCGTAGTAGCCCATATCGCCCGTGTGGAGCCAGCCGTCCACAATCGTCTCCGCAGATTCCTTGGGCCTCCTCCAATACTCTCTGATCACGTTAGGGCCCCGCACGACGACTTCCCCTGTTTCGCCCGCTGGGAGGGTCTCCCCCTCGAGGTTCACGATGTTCACGTCCAGGTGGAATACCGGCTTGCCGCAGGAACCGAGCTTGCGCAGAGCCTCATCCGCACGCAGAACCGTAATCGCAGGGGCCGTTTCGGTCATCCCGTATCCCTGGCTGAAGGTAACCCCGCGCTTCATGTAGGTCTCGATCAGAGGGCGCGGGCATGGAGAGCCGCCCGCAAGGAACAGGCGGATGCTCGACAAATCCGCGTTCTCGAACTCAGGGACTTGTGTCATGAACAGGAACATCACAGGAATGCCGAACATGACCGTCACCTTCTCGTCCTCGATCAACCGGAAGATTCCCGAGGGGTCGAAGAATCGCTGGATCACCATCCCGCAACCCACGTACAGGCTCGGGATCGCGGAGACTCCCAGCCCCCCCACGTGGAACATGGGCGCGCAAACGATCTGAACGTCCGTGTGGCTGAAGGAGTAAATGGGCACGGAGTTGATGCAGTTCCACTGGATGTTGCCCTGGAGGACGACGGCCCCCTTCGGCCTGCCCGTGGTCCCTGACGTGTACATGATGAACTCCGGGTCGTCGTAGGTGACTTCCGAATCCGGCTTGGGTTCTTCCTCGGACCGGTTCGCGACCCAGGCTTCGTATTCATTGTCGCTCTCGGCGCCTCCCGCCAGTTCGCAGATGAACTGCTTCACGCTCGGGACCTTTCCCCGGATTTCCTCCACTAGGGGCAAGAACTCGGGTGAGTAGACGAGCATGACCGGCTCGGAATCGTTGAGGATAAATTCCAACTCGGGAGCGGCCAGCCGGAAGTTCAGGGGGACCATGACCCCGCCGAGCTTGCACAAGCCCTGGAGGATCTCCAAGTAAATATGGGTGTTCGCAAGCAGTACGGCCACCCGATCGCCCTTCTTCACGCCGGCCGCCTGAAGGGCATGGGCCAGGCGGTTCACACGGGTGTTGAACTCCCCTTTTGTGAATGCGAGGTCTCCGCACTTGATGCAGGGTTCGTGCGGATATCGCTCTGCCCACCTTGTCGACCATTCACCAACGTTCATCTTTCTTCCTCCTCGTTCATCTTCGATCTCGTTCGAGAACATACCATATCGGACTTTCCCGAAAATGCAAAGGGGAAAGACTTGATTAATTCTTTACTTTAACTCTTTCCTTTAACATATTATTTTTATAAGTTAATCATAAAGATTTGTGAAGCGATAGTGGAGCGTCAAGGAAGAGCATGAGGCGAGGCTCAGGTTGGCGGCCTAATGGGGATTAGCAGAAAAAGAAGAACGGGATCACAGAAATCCCCTGCAACCCCGTCTGATTTCCCTGGAGCTGGCGGGCGGTGTTGAACCGTCGACCTGTGATTACGAATCAGATGGGCAGGAATGGTAAACATCTAAATTCGTTTCGTATTTTCTTGACTGCCTGCACGCTGCCTGCATTGGAAATCGGGCTTCTCGCTCTCGAGAATGGGCTGTTTTTACAAAGACCGGGGTGCGACCTCAGCCTTGACGGGGAATGAGAATGGTGTATAATGCCGATGTATACAACAATGGAGGCATGACATGGTACGTACGCAGATATACTTGACAGAGCGCCAACGTGAAGAACTCGCTGCTATCGCCAAGACCGTTGGGAAGAAACAGAGCGAACTCATTCGAGAGGCTGTAGATCGCCTCATCGATCAATTGGGCCGCGGTCGGCGGGAGGCGGTATTGCGCAAGGCAGCCGGAATCTGGAAGAACCGCAAGGATCTTCCAGACTTCAAGGCAGTGCGAGCCGAATGGGACAGGAATTGATGATGGCGGGGTCAATCCTTCTTCTCGATACAGATGTCCTTGTTGACTTTCTCCGGGGCCACAGCGAAGCGGTGGCTTTCGTCAACGCCCATTCTGCTCGAATCATCCTGTCATCCATCGTCGTTGCCGAGCTTTACGCTGGAGTCAGGGGAGATAGAGAACAAGCTGTTTTGGAAGCCCTCGTATCCCTCTTCCGTGTTGTCCCCGTAAGTGGGGAGATTGCGAAGACTGGCGGGCTCTACAAGCGCGATTACGGCAAGTCACACGGCGTTGGCCTCGCGGACGCCATCTTGGCTGCTACCGCAGAATCCGAAAATGCGGAACTGAAGACCCTCAATACGAAACACTACCCTATGTTGCAGGGCCTCAGGCCAGCCTATACGAAGTAGAAGGCTGCCAAGCTGCTCACGCGTGCGAGACAAGTCTCGCTGTGGACGGGTATGTGCTCCCACGCTTGCCCTCCTTTTCCTCAACCTACTCGACCGCATTTTCTCGCTTGTCTTCTCCTGTACATTGACAACACACATGTAGTGGGGTTAGGCCGATTAGCCGATGATTGCTTTGCTGACGGGTGGGATTGCGCATTCACTGAATTCCAGCAAGGATTCTCCAGACTCGGAGAGTGGGGGATAGCGTGGGGGATTAAGGAATCATCAAGAAAGAAAGGACCTACGATTACTCGTAAGTCCTTGATTTTAAATGGAGGGCGATGCGAGAATCGAACTCGCGACCTTCGGTTCCGGAGACCGACGCTCTATCCCCTGAGCTAATCGCCCATTTCTCAGGATGTACCCTATTCTGTTTAGCACCGCCCTTCCGGTTTGTCAACGAACCGAGGGGCCTTAACCCACTGACGAAGCTTGAAAAATCGATTTCCATCGACCTCGCAGCCAAAGGGGAGAAACGAATCCCAGGGGCATCCTCTGACAAACAGAAATCGATCGTGTATCCTGGAAGCTTCAACACAATGAAGAGAGAGAGAAGATGATCATATACAACCTCTTTCCCCTACTGGCAGGGCCTTTCCCGACGTGGAAGGCACATTTCAACCGGGCGTCGGCCATGGGGTTCAACTGGATCTTTGTGAACCCGATTCAGCTTCCGGGCGCCTCCGGCAGCCTCTACTCGATCGCGGACTACTTCCGGTTCAACCCTCTCCTGGTGGATCCTGAAAACAGACAGACGGCCGAAGAACAGGTCCGCAATACCGTCAGGGCCGCGGAGACCAAAGGTCTCCGGATGATGACAGACCTGGTGATCAACCACTGCTCCGTCGACGCGGAACTGATCAAGAAGCACCCCGAGTGGTTCGTCTGGGGTAACGACGGGAGAGTGGCCCACCCCGGCTGCAACGAGAACGGGCGAAGAATCGTGTGGAAAGACCTTGCGAGCTTCGACCACAGGCGCACGAAGGACAAGGAAGGGATGTTCCGGTTCTTTCGCCGCGTCGTCGACCACCTGCTGGACCTGGGTTTCCGGGGCTTTCGGTGCGATGCGGCCTATCAGGTCCCTGCAAGCCTGTGGAGACGACTCATCGGTGAGACGAAATCGAAGTGCCAGGAAGCGGTCTTCGCTGCCGAGACTCTCGGGTGCACGGCCGAGCAGACGCGAAAAACCGCCTCCGCCGGCTTCGACTACATCTTCAACAGCTCCAAATGGTGGGACTTCAACGGCCACTGGCTCCTCGAACAGTACAACCTCACGAGAGATATATCCCCTTCCATCGGGTTCCCCGAGAGCCACGATACCTTGCGGCTCTGCGACGAGCTTCAGGGCAATGTCAACGGGCTCCGGCAGCGATACCTGTTTGCCTCCCTGTTTTCCGCCGGTGTCTTGATGCCCATCGGGTTCGAGTACGGGGCCCGCAAGAAGCCGCACGTGGTCAGGACCCGGCCCGAAGACTGGGAGAAAACGCACGTGGACCTGACCGACTTCATCCGGGAGGTGAACACCATCAAGCAGGGGCACCCCGTTTTTCAGGAGGAGGCCCCCACCGAGGTGCTCAACAACGGCAACCCGAACGTGCTGGTCATGTGGAAAGGCTCGATCAAGTCGCAGGAGGAATCCTTGCTGATCTTGAACAAGGACATCCACAACAGGCAGACCTTTGCCACGCCCCGAATTCATGATCTGGTGCAGGCAGGGGCCCCTCTGGCGGACGTCTCCCCCGGAATCCGCCTGAACTACATTCCGGAGCCCTTCTCGTACGAACTCGGCCCCGGCCAGGGCATCGTACTCATCACGACCCGGGACGCGGTGCCGGAGGATTGAGAGAGGCGTCATTCCCGCGAAAGCAGCCTTTTTGAGGGAGCAGTTTATTGCTCTTTTTCCGCCCTTTCTCACCTCTGTGAATGCAGCCAGAACAGCAAGTTAACCGCGGTACAATAGCAAGCAAATTCCATAATAATATGGCGGATCATTAGTGTCCCGCCTAGGCCGCCTTCACGGCAGCCGCCTAAGAACTTACATAAAAACTGGTATCATGTCGTTACATGCCCCCATTGCAAACATCGTCACACGTATCATTGAACCGCCATAATGCAGTGGACTTTTTGCCCCTTCTTTGCTACCCTATTTGGCATCTGCTGTTCCGTCCATTAGGCTTAACAAAGGAGGGGCACACATGTTTACGTATGATCGAAGAAAATCCATGCTCATCGGTCCTCGTGGCTCTTTGTCCATTCCCCCAAACGATGAGGCTTCCTTGAAACTGATCATGCTCCTCAAGGGCGAGTGCACCGAAATCGGACCCGGCCAAGCTGCAAAAGACTTCCAATATTCAAAATCCCGTTACTACCAGATTCGGGACGCCTTCTGCCAAGAGGGCCTTGAGGGTCTGATCAACCACAAGAGGGGGCCCAAGCGTAACTATCGGCGCACCCCGGAAGTCACCAAACTGGTCGTCCGAGCCCGGTTCCTTGACCCCGATGCTTCCGCCGAGGTCATCGCCTCCAAACTGCGTCAAGACGGTTACCCGATTGCTATCCGAAGTGTTGAACGGATCATCAACGAATACGGGCTCCAAAAAAAAACTTCATCTTCCGTTTCCCGCGCCCGATCTACCACGCATCGAAACCCAACGGACAAAGGCCACACGTCGCGTTGAACTCTGTGATGATCGCAGCATCGAACGCGAGGTCCGGCAGTTACTGTGTAACAAGATTTCCGGCAACCTCGTTGGTACCTGGCTCCTTGTGCCCGAACACCTGCGCCTGGGTACCTGGGATCTGCTCTCCCGCTGGACCGGCAAACCGACCGGTCATGTAGAATCCAGGATGGCCCTGCAGTTGGTTCACGAAGCCGCCCTCTGCGTTGCGGGCAAACGCCACAAACGGACGCTCAGTCAACAGGGCTTCGAAGTGGCCAACGGACTGCCTTTCGTGGTCAGTGACCCGGCCGTGCACCATCTGCTCGATGCCCATACCGTCGCCGACGCACAACGAGTCCAGTTAATGCTCGGAAAGCTCCGTCAGCTCCTGGGCCATTATCCGGCTCAGGTCCTGGCCATTGATCCGCATCGCATCCTCAGTTACAGCAAACGCCAGACAGTCCGTCGGAAAAAGGACCCGAAGGCAGCCGCCACCAAGCAACTTCAGACCTTCTTCTCTTTCGATGCCGATAGCCAGGAGCCCATCTGCTTCGCCATCGGCTCCTCTTCCAGAACCGTCGCCCAGGCAACCCCAGGGCTCTTAGAGATGACGGCCGATATCCTCACCCTCAAGGACCACACCCCCTTGGTACTTGCCGATATGGAACATTACATACTGGATCTACTGGAAACCGTGCGCCGTCGGTTGCCTTTTGAGCTGTTGGTGCCCATGCCGCAGAGCAGAGGCCTCGCCAGGGACTTCCAGAGCCTTCCCCCAGAGGCCTTTACCCGCCACTGGATCGGCTACGCCACGGCCAATCGTCCTTACCGACCTAAGAACAGTCACGCCAAACCGTATTGGCAAACCGTCCAACGTTGTGGAGAGTCTGCCCAAGATTTCCGCTTCAAGGCTTTCCTGTGTACCGCCAAAGATGCTGCCGTGCAGGAACCCGTCCAACAGTACCCAAAACGTTGGCATTGTGAAGAGTTCTTCAATGCCAACCAGGCCCTCGGCTGGGACCGGGCGGGCACCCTCAACCTCAACATCCGCTATGGACATATGAGCATGACCCTCATTGCACAGGCTGCCATCCATATGCTCCGCCAGCGCCTGGGTGAACCCATCGCCCATTGGGACGCCAATCATCTGGCTCGTGACTTCTTCCACGGACTCGAGGGCGATGTGCGTGTTCACGATGATACAATCGTCGTCACCTATTACAACGCCCCCAACGTCGGCCTCCTACGTGAACATTACACGGACCTTCCTGCCAAGTTGGCCAAGCAAGGAACCGATCCCAGAGTCCCCTGGCTCTTTAACTACAAACTTGATTTCCGCTTCAAATGACAGGTAACCTCATCGGAGCAGGTTAGCTAAGTCCAATAAACTGCCCCTTTAAAAAGGCTGCTTTCGCGGGGATGACGGCTTCGCGGGAATGACGGCTCCTTTCTGCCTCATTTTTGCCTTCCTGGCAAGATCCCTTTATAATATGACGTTTACGTAGTTCGTATCCTGATTGAAACTCTTAGACACAACCTCTCCGAAGAAGGGACTTGGCGGAATGTACGTTCCCAGGATGATGTTCCTGACCAAAGGGGTCGGCCGACACAAGGAGAAGCTCACGAGCCTGGAGCTTGCCTTCCGTCGGGCGGGCATCGCTCCGTTTAATCTCATCAAGGTGTCGAGCATCTATCCTCCCGGATGCAAGATCGTCTCACGTTCCGCGGCCCTGAAGATACTGAAACCGGGACAGGTGGTGCACACGGTAATGAGCGAGATCTGCACCCAGGAGCCGCATCGGCTGATCTCGGCCTCGATTGGACTCGCCATACCCACGGACCCCAAACAATACGGCTATCTCTCGGAGCATCACGCCTTCGGCGAAACCGATGAGGTTGCGGGTGAGTACGCCGAAGACCTGGCCGCTTCGATGCTGGCAACGATCCTGGGCGTGGATTTCGACCCTGATCAGAATTACGACGAGAAGAAAGAGATCTGGCGTATCAGCGGCAAGATCATACGAACCCGCAACGTCACGCAGTCGGCGATCGGGCACAAATCAGGGCTCTGGACAACGTGTGTGGCAGCCGCGGTCTTGATCCCCTGACCCTCCGCACTCCGTCGAGTTCAACACCGCCTCTTCCTTGGTTCGGGTGAACCTGTCTGGGCATCCTCCGGACGCCGGGACTCATCAGAACAAGAGGAGGTTATCCCGTGGCCTGACACGGGATCTGAGTAATGAACGCCTGTGAGGAGACGAGGCCATCATGAAGCCGGTCAGTGCCATCGAACTCTACAAGGCAACACCCGGGACGAACTGCAAGGAGTGCGGGTTTCAGACCTGCCTAGCCTTTGCAACCTGTGTGATCGTGGAGAAGAAGCCTCTGGAGACTTGCCCCTACCTGACCGAGGAAGTGCTGGAGGAGCTGGGCAAGAGGATCCACGAGCAGCAGAGCGAGGGCGTCTACGTAAAGCGTGACCTTTACAAGATCACAGCGGACCACATCCGGGAACGGATCGAATCGCATGATTTCTCGGCCATCGCCGAGGGGCTGGGCGCTCAGTGTGTCGAGAAAGACGATCAACCCCATCTGCGCCTTACCTACCTGAACCGCGACTGCCTGATGTCCAAGCAGGAGATCTGGATCGAAGGAAACCCGGCAGACGATCACTGGGACAACATCCTGCTCTACAACTACGTCCATTTCTCCGGCAACGAGCCGATCCGCGGGGAGTGGATACCCATCGACAACATCCCGGGCAACATTCCGAAGAAGCCCGAGCTCGAACACGGGTGCGAACAGAAGATCGCGGCCCACTTTGAGGGAAAGGCAGCCCGCCTGGAACGAGCCGCGAGTGCCCTGGGGGCGAAGAAGGCGGAGGACGAGTCCAACGCAGACGTGGCCCTTTCCTTTCTCCCCCTGCCCAGGATCCCTTTCTTCCTGGTCTTCTGGGATGCCGTGCCCGAGGAGGGGTTCGAAGCGAGGGCCAAGGTGCTCTTCGACCGGTCCGTCACGAACTATCTGGACATCGAATCCCTGGTCTTCCTTGCCGAGAAATTCGCCGACGCCCTGATTCGGGAAGATGAGAACAGGGGTGGGTCCGAGGAATGATGTCGGCGAGGGGTCGTTGACGGTCCGGCGGTTTTCTGCTAGCTGTATGGACTTCGCCCCTGAACCTGAATGCGGATCGCTACCGATTCAAGAATGGCGATCTTCCACGCTTTTTGTAGTTCTGCACTGTTCGGAACGAACCTCTAACACGAGAGTCTGACACCATGGAATCGACGACCACAAAGCTCATGTCCGGCAACGAGGCGATCGCCTGGGGCGCCTACGACTATGGCGTGAAGGTGGCTGCGGCCTATCCGGGCACGCCCAGCACAGAAATCCTCGAGAACATCGCCCGCTTCGATGATGTGTATGCGGAATGGGCCCCCAACGAGAAGGTGGCCCTGGAAGTGGCCATCGGGGCCTGCCTGGGCGGCGTCCGAACCCTTGCGAGCATGAAGCACGTGGGGCTGAACGTGGCCGCCGACCCGTTCTTCACCGCCTCCTACATCGGCGTCAACGGCGGTCTCGTGATCATCAGCGCCGACGACCCTGGCATGCACAGCTCCCAGAACGAACAGGACAACCGCCACTACGCGCTCGCCGCCAAGGTGCCGATGCTGGAACCTGCGGATTCTCAGGAAGCCTACGAATTCATCGGGCTGGCGCTCAAGATCAGCGAACAATATGACACGCCGGTGCTCCTCAGGGTCACGACGAGGGTGTCGCACTCCAAGGGCTTGGTCGAGAGAACGGCGAAGAGGATAGAGCATCTGAGAGAGCCCGGCTTCGTGAAGAACCCGCCCAAGTACGTGATGGTGCCCAATTTCGCCCGGCAGCGACACGATTACGTGGAGCAGCGGATGGTTCGCCTCCACGAACTTTCGGAAACGACCCCGATCAACCGAATCGAATGGGGCCGGCGCGAGGTCGGGATCGTCACGAGCGGTGTGGCCTACCAGTATGCCCGGGAGGCGCGACCCCTGGCCTCTTTCTTGAAGCTGGGGCTGACGCATCCCCTGCCCGAGAACCTGATACGAGACTTTGCAGAGGGAGTGAAAAAGGTCTTCGTGGTGGAGGAGCTGGATCCGTATCTCGAAGATCAGATCAAGGCCCTCGGGATCCCGGTCCTTGGAAAAGAGCGTTTCCCGATCTGCGGAGAGCTCTCACCGGAAATCGTAAAGCAGGGCCTGAGCGGGAAGAAACGAAAGAAGCCCGGCTCCCCACCGAACGTCCCCCCGAGGCCCCCTGCGCTCTGCCCCGGGTGCCCCCATTCGGCTTCCTTCTACACGATGAAGAAGCTCAAGCTCAACGTGATGGGCGACATCGGCTGCTACACCTTGAGCGTCGCTCCACCCCTGGAGACCATGGACTCAACCCTCTGCATGGGGGCCAGCATCGGCATGGCCCACGGACTGGACAAGGCCCTGGGGCCGAACCCCGAGTCGCGCAGCGTGGCCGTCCTGGGGGACAGCACCTTCCTGCACAGCGGTATATCTTCGCTCATGAACATCGCCTACAACCGAGGGACTTCGACCACGGTCATCCTGGACAACCGGACCACGGCCATGACCGGATTCCAGGAGCACGCCGCCACGGGACGGACCCTGCAGGGAGTGGAAACGCCTGAGGTTAATTTCGAGGCCCTGGGCAAGGCGCTCGGGATCGATTCGGTCCGAACGGTCGATCCCTACGAGATGAAGGACCTGGAGAAGGCCCTGAAAGAGGAAGTGGAGGCACCCCATTCTTCCCTGATCATCGCCAGGAGGGACTGCCTGCTGTTGAAGCGCGGCGAGCGAAAGACGCCCAAGACGGTCGATCCGGACAAGTGCGTCGGGTGCAACCTCTGCCTCCTCACGGGCTGCCCGGCACTCAGCCAGACACCGGACGGCAAGGCACAGATCGACAGCGTCGTCTGCAACGGATGCCCGATCTGCCAACAGATATGCAAGCTCGACGCGATCAGCGACCTCGCGTGAGACTAGGAGACCCGAAGCATTGAAAGCGCAAGACATCTTTCTCGCCGGCGTAGGGGGACAAGGCATCCTCCTGGCAGGGGAAATCCTCTGCATCGTGTTCATGGAAGCAGGCCTCGACGTGAAGAAGAGCGAGGTCCACGGAATGGCCCAAAGGGGGGGTTCGGTGACCAGTCACGTCCGTTGCGGACGCAAGGTCTTCTCCCCTCTCATCCCGGAAGGGCAGGCGGACGTCCTGATCGGCTTCGAGGCCCTCGAGGCCCTGCGGTGGGTCAATTTTCTGAAAAAGGACGGCGTTCTCCTGGTGAACAGACAGAAGATCAACCCGACAACAGTGACATCCGGGAGGATGGAATACCCGCCCCGCATCTATGATGTCCTCAAGAAGAGGCACCCCAAGACCCGGATCGTCGACGGCCTGAAGCTTGCCCGCAAGGCCGGCGATGTTCGAACGGTCAACAGCGTGCTCGTGGGGGCCATCTCCCGGGAAGTCGACCTCCCGGAGGAGATGTGGAAGAGGGCGATCTCCCAAAGAATTCCGGAGAAGTTCGTGGATGTGAACCTGCACGCCTTCGAACTCGGCAGGGGTCGATAACGCGGGGGGAAGATCAAGTTGTACTGGAACGAAGCATCCGAGTGCTGCAACCGGGAAGACCTGAAAAAGTTGCAGCTGGAGCGGCTGCAAGGGCTCGTCGAGAGGGTTTGCCGCCAGGTGCCCTTCTACCGGAACAGGCTCGAAGAGGCCGGCATAGGGCCTGAAGACATCCGCAGCCTCGACGATCTCCATAAAATCCCCTTCACCACCAAGGCCGACCTTCGCGACAACTATCCTTTCGGCCTCTTCGCCGTTCCGATGGATGAGATCATCCGGCTTCACGCGTCGACCGGCACCACGGGAAAGCCCACCGTTGTCGGGTACACCCGGAACGATATCGAGACCTGGGCAGAGGTGATGGCCCGCACCCTGGTCTCGGCGGGCGCGCACAAGGGG
>RCNC010001556.1_pt1 | contig 18316 bp, 19 predicted proteins | sample 2041301 | NCBI WGS metagenome assembly RCNC01 (sample SAMN09708231, study PRJNA481090) | Marine sediment metagenome, whole genome shotgun sequencing project. | biome: marine sediment; feature: ocean; material: sediment; isolation source: Sewage treatment plant 13A marine sediment (STP13A) ... | reverse complement strand
TCGTCTGCCCAACCATCCCAATGCCAGCGCGCCTTGAACTCAACGCCCATCCCACCAAGCTTTGCCAGCCAAGCCCGCAGCAGCGGCGATGCTTTCATCGCTTTGGGAAAGACCCGCCCGGTTGATCCAGTGAATAGCGGCTGACCCAGATCGGTCGCCCAAGCAATCACGTCAGCCGGACCAAACGCAGCGATCGCACCCGCCATCGCATCCGGCATTGATGCGCCATATGCGTTCGCAAAATCAGCATAGGGCTCGTCTTTGGTGATGTTCAGGCCCGATTTTCCTGCCATCAAAAACTTGCGACCCACCGACGGCATCGCATCGACCACAAGCACGGAAAGACCAGCCTTGGCCATCTGTTCGGCGGCCATCAGACCCGCTGGACCCGCCCCAATTACAACTGCATCTGTCATTTTGGCATTTGCCCCTTAATTTCGATCACGCGATGTGGGTATGGAATTTCAATGTCGTTTTCTTTCAGCGCGTTCCAAACGAGGAACAGCACATCAGACGAGTATTTGTTCTTGCCGTCATCAATTCCGTTGACCCAGAATTCGACGCAAAAATCGATCCCGCTATCGCCAAACCCGCGCAACTCGCAGTCCGGCCCTTCTGGTTCTTGCAAGACGCCTGGATGGGTGGACACTGCCGCCTCGATGATCGCAGGAATTTTATTGATGTCGGTGTCATAGCTAACTGAAAAATCCACCTCGAGCCGATTGGCAGACCCTGAGTCAGAGTAATTCACGACCCGCGTGGTAATGAAATCCTCGTTCGGGACAACGATCCAGCGACCATCATAAGTCTCGAGGATCGTGGCGCGCGCAGTCATTTTAATGATTGTGCCCGCCTCGCCACCATCAAGCTCGACGTAGTCTCCCACAGTCGCTTGACCCTCAACCATCAAGATCACGCCTGAGATGAAGTTAGACGCGATCTTTTGCAGACCAAAACCAAGACCAACACCAACCGCACCACCGATAAGCGCCAGCGAGCTAAGGCTGATACCCATCACGTTCATCAAGATCAGAAATGCAACAGCAAAGATCGTGAACTCTGTGGCCTTGGTGGCCAGTTGCCTGATCGCAGGGCGCATCGGTTGCTGCTCGATATAGGCCGAGGATTGCGATGTGGACCACTGCCCAAGCCAGAACAGAAGGCTACCCGCTACAAGGCCGCGCACAATTGAAAGCGCGGAAAAGCTGATGTTACCTAGGTTTACGACGGCTTGATCGAGTGCCCCAATCACCTGATCGAGGAACCCTACGGCATAAAGTGCAGCCACGGGAACAAGGATATACCGCGCCAGCATCCGCAAGAACGGGTCGGTGATGATATGCTTGGCCAAAGCGCGCGCGACAAGGAACAAGAACACCCGCTTGCCAAAGGCAATGACGGCTCCGGACCCGAACAGGGACCGCGTAACAAGCTCTCCCACGGCGGTAAATCCGTATGCCAACAGCGGCAAAAGCAGGGGCAAAAAGATCAGCACAAACCGCCGCGCTTTGGACAAAATCGAATGGCTCGCCGCATCAGGAGTCAACAATTTGGTGATACGAGGCGCGATGATCCGGTTCGCCAATCGCGCCAACAAGTAAGCTCCGATCAGCAGGGCGAATTGCGACCACGCCGCAGGCGACAATAACCAGCCTTGCGCAAGTCCGAGTGCCTGATCAAAAGCGTCGCGTGCTTGATCCATCAATGTTGTCGGCCCCATCTCGGTGCATCCCTTGCCGTTGCGTCTGCATGCTGTGCCATCTGGCACACCACAAGTCTATGCAATCATGCCTTTGATCGCGGCGACATGACCCTTGTCAGCCGATTGTACGTCTTGCCCTAGCATAAACGCCGTCGGAAGCAGATCGTCGTCAGGCACAATTCGGTCAACCAATCCCCAGCTTAGCGCCTCGGGCGCCAGTACTTTTTGCCCTGCCATCAAGATGCATTTCGCACGTGCAGGCCCGATTAGTTGCGCCATCCTTGTCGGATCAGATGGTTGCGGTAAAAAGCCAAGCTTCATCACGGGGTAAAAAAACTTGGCTGTTGGCACGGTGATCCGCAGATCACAGGCTAAGACCATGCCAAAGGCTCCGCCAGCCACAGTGCCGTTTAGTGCGGCAATGCTAAGTCCCGACAGCGCAGCAATCGCACCCGAGAGCTGTTCCCAAACGGGATCAGTCGCAAGCCCAGCGCGGGCCGCCTCCAGATCGGCGCCTGCGCTGAATACAGGTCCCGTTCCCGTCAGGATAAACAGCTTTGCCGCCTGCGCCGCTTCGGCAATATCGGCCAGTTCTGTCAGCATTTCGCGGGTGAGCGCGCCTGCCTTTTCAGGTCTATCAATCGTGACGGTCCATGTGTCCGCATCTTGGCTATGATGGATCATATCAGGCCAACCTTGGCGCGAATTGCGTCCTCGCGCAGGCTGATGTCTTCGCCCAAATAGGCGTCAGCTTCGGCGCTACACATCCAAAGTAAGGTTCGTGCGGGCCATTCGGGTGGAATATGCACAGACCAATCCAGCTGGCTAATCGGATTGATTCCCGACGCTTTGATTTCGCGCTGCATTTGCGTTGCTACCGTCCCAGGTGACAGGCCCATAATGCGCAACCCCTTGCCGCGACCCTCCAGGTCGGCAGCGCGGGTCAGCATGTAAACACCAGCCTTGGAGCTACAGTAGGCCGACCAACCCTCCACCGGACCGTGCGCCGCGCCGGATGAGATGTTGATGATCGTGCCGCCACCTTGAGCAATCATCGTTGGTATCGCCGCATGCAACCCGTACATCACACCCTTAAGATTGATGTCGACGGCATGGCCCCATTTTTCAGGATCAGTGTCTTGTAGGTGTCCGATTGGATCAACAACGCCAGCATTATTAATCAACACATCCAGCTGGCCAAAGGCCTTGATTGTGGTGGCAACAGCCGCGCTGACTTCGGCATATTTTGAAACATCACACCGGATTGCGATGGCCCGTTCGCCAATTTCTTGGGCAAGAGTGTCAATATCGGCGGCACTTCGCGCAACAAGGGCCACATTAGCGCCAGCCTCAGCAAAAACACGGGCTGTGGCAGCGCCAATTCCGCGACTTGCCCCCGTAATCAGCACTGTTTTGCCGTTCATATTCATATTTTTCACTCTTATCCCTTTCGAACCGCCCGCAGGGTGGCTACTTATTGCCTAATAGTATCGAACGCAGGGCGCATCATAGAAAGCCCCGGCATGGTTCGAAAGATGTATATTGAAAGGGACGACAATGACCTATTCCACTGGATTACGCAGCGCAGTTTGTGCCGCCGCGTTGGTTGCGGGCACCGCAGCACATGCTGATTTGACTGCCGCACAAGTTTGGGAAGACTGGCAATCGCAGCTTGCGCTTTATGGCGAAGATAGCCTGTCAATTGATGCAGTCGACACCTCCAGCGGCACAGTCACCGTGCGTAATTTGGCTCTTTCATTCTCTGATGAAGAAATGACCGCCAAGACAGTGATTGGCGACATCAATTTCAATGAACAAGCTGACGGATCTGTCCGGGTAACAATGGGCGAGCAGTTCCCCATCACAGTGACATCGGCTGACGGCGTGATCGTTACGGTCATGATGTCCCAAGAAAACCTAGTGATTGACGTAAGCGGCGTGCCTGAATTGATGGTGTACGACATCACCGCTGACAATTCAGCCATCGCCTTTCAGGATGCAGTAGACGGCGACGTCACGATCAACGGTGATGCACGCATGACCGCCACCAATCTTGCGGCGTCGTACACCGTCGCGACGGGTGAGATGCGAGACGTCTCAAGCACGTCTTCGATCGACACGATTGATCTTTTGGTCGACTTCCAAATCCCGGGCGGCAATAGCGAATACATCACGGCCGCAGCCAAAATAAACGGCATGCGCAGCCAAAGCGAAGTCACTATGCCGCTGGCCGCAGATCTCGCGGACCCCGATGATATGTTCAAGAACGGCTTCGCGCTGGCGGGTGGCTACATCATCGACAGCGCAGACTATGTTTTCGACATCGATGCAGAGGGCGACCAGACTGCGGGTTCCGTAAGCACGGGCATGGTGACCTTAACAGGCGAGATGAGTTCACAAACGGTCGGATACGATTCGCAGACCGTTGATATGGCGATTAACTTGCAAACGAGCCAACTTCCTTTCCCGATTGAAGTGACCATGGGTGAATATGGCACTGGCTTTCGGATGCCTTTAGGCGCCGCCGATACGCCATCCGACTTTGGTTTTAAATTCGACCTGATTGATCTGGTCGTGGGCGATGCCCTTTGGGGTCTGTTTGATCCAAACAGCGTTCTCCCTCGCGATCCAGCTACATTGCAAATCGCCCTGAGCGGCCAAGCCAAAGCATTGTACAACATGATGGACCCAACAGCAGAACCGGTACTGAGCGAAGATGGCATGCCATTCGAGCTGTCCTCAGTATCGCTTGATACCCTGAAAATCATGGCGGCTGGTGCATTGTTCACAGGCACAGGCGCGTTCAACTTTGACAATTCGGACACCGAAACCTTTGCGCCACTGCCACGCCCAGAAGGCGACGCTAGCTTTGAGATCACAGGCCTGAACAAGCTGCTTGATAACCTTGTTGCGATGGGTCTGGTCCCAGAACAGGACATCATGGGCCCACGGATGATGATGGGCATGTTCGCCCGTTCAACTGGCGATGATCAGATGGCGATTGATGTAGAAGTCACGCCGAGTGGTCAGGTTAATGTGAACGGCAACCGCGTCCGCTAAATCAAAAACCGAACTTTGAGGGGCGCGGGTGGCAACATCCGCGCCTTTTTCGTTTGCTCCCTGACCTTGCGGGGGGCAGCTGTGCGCACTAGGTCTAGGCCAAGCAAAGGACACCTGATGACCCAATCTCTTTCCGACCTTTCCGACCAGATCCTCGCCGCCGCCCGCCGTGCTGGCGCCGATGCAGCCGACGCGATTGCCGTTGATGGCACGTCGCTTTCGATCACCGTGCGCGAAGGCGCACTGGAGCAGGCAGAACGCTCTGAAGGGGTCGACATCGGCTTGCGTGTCTTTGTCGGACAGCGGCAGGCCTGCGTGTCATCGTCAGATACCAAACCCGCTACATTGACCCAGATGGCCGAACGCGCGGTTGCGATGGCGAAAGAAGCACCAGAAGACCCTTATGCGGGCCTTGCTGATCCATCGCAGCTGACAACAAACATTCAAACAGAAACACTGGAATTGTTCGATCCCAGCGACGAGCCCGACCCCGCTGCCTTGCAAGAAGATGCAACTCGCGCCGAAGCCGCGGCCTTGCGCAATGCAGGCATCAGCCAAGTCCAATCAGCCTCTGCCGGATATGGCCGCCGCCGCATTCATCTAGCAGCCTCCAACGGATTTTCTGCAGGGTATTCCCGCAGTGACCGTGGCCTATCTTGTGTCGCAATCAGCGGCACGGGCGCAGGGATGGAGCGTGACTACGACTACGACAGCCGTGTGTTTCAAGCCGATCTGCGTGACGCAGATGAGATCGGGCGCATCGCCGCTGAACGTGCAGTTGAACGCATCGGGGCAAAGAAGCCAAAGACCGGCGCGTACCCTGTTTTGTTCGACGAACGCGTTGCCAGTGCGCTGATAGGTAGCCTGCTGCAAGCCACGAACGGCATGATGATTGCGCGCGGCTCTAGCTGGTTGCGTGATGCGATCGGCGAACAAGTATTGCCCACCGCGCTGTCGGTTATCGAAAACCCGCACCGCGCGCGCGTAACCGGATCACGGTTGTTCGACGCCGAAGGTTTGGCCACGTCACAGCGTTCCATTGTGGAAAACGGTGTGCTGACTGGTTGGACACTTGACCTCGCAACTGCGCGCCAACTTGGAATGCAAAGCACCGCCAACGCCGCCCGCGGAACCAGTTCACCGCCGTCCCCCAGCTTGACCAATGTCAGCCTGACCCAAGGCCACCAAACGCGGGCAGAGCTGATCAAGGAAATGGGCACTGGCCTGTTGGTCACGTCTATGATCGGTTCGACCATCAACCCCAACACGGGCGACTATTCACGCGGCGCCGCTGGTTTCTGGGTGGAAAACGGCGAAATCACCTATCCGGTGAATGAATGCACAGTTGCGGGCAATCTGCGCGATATGCTCAAGACGATCATCCCGGCCAATGATGGGCGCATGCATCTATCGCGGGTCGTGCCGTCGCTGCTGGTATCGGGGCTGACCCTTGCCGGAGACTGATGTCGCGCTGCTTACCGACGCAGCACGCCATGCTGGCGATATCGCAAAAAAGTACTTTCAAAACGATCCTAGCGTCACCGATAAACCCGGCGGCGCAGGCCCCGTAACCGAGGCTGACCTGGCAGTGAATGCCATGCTTGAAGCCTCATTACGGTTGGCGCGCACGGACTATGGTTGGCTATCGGAAGAAACTGAAGACAACGCCGCGAGACTGAAAACCAAGCGGCAGTTCGTGATTGATCCGATTGATGGAACCCGGGCATTTATTAGCCACAGCAAGGATTGGGCGCATGCTTTGGCAGTCGTCGAAGACGGCGCAGTCATGTCGGCTGTGGTGTACTTGCCTATGCACGATTTGTTGTTTGCGGCGTCTAAAGGCGGCGGTGCCACGGTCAATGGCGATCCCATCAAGGTGACACAGGCCCCGCTGGACACCGCAACAGTTCTTGGTGCGAAACCAAATTTCGACGCTCGATTTTGGAAAGATGGCATCGTGCCTGATGTGAAACGTGCGTTTCGATCTTCTTTGGCCTACCGCCTTTGCCTGGTGGCCCAAGGGCAGTTCGACGGCATGATCACGTTGCGACCCAGTTGGGAATGGGACATCGCCGCAGGTGCCTTGATCATTACAGAAGCCGGCGGAACCGTGTCAGATCAGCACGGCGCGCCTTTGAAATTCAACAACCCACACCCCCAAGTCCCCGGTGTTTTGGCCGCAGGGCCACCACTGCATTCAGCCCTTGCGGCCCGACTTGAGCCGCAGCCCGCAAACACCTAGAGTGGGCCTAACAACCAGAACTTACAAAGGTTTTCCTATGACACAGCGCCTACACCTCGTCTTTGGCGGAGAGCTGATCGATCCCAGCAAAAACGCGTTCAAAGACGTCGATGCCATTGATATCATCGGCATGTTTCCCGACTATGAAACCGCATATAATGCTTGGAAAGGTGCAGCCCAGCGCACCGTTGATAACGCACACATGCGCTATTTCATTGCGCATATTCACCGCTTGCGTGACGAAGAAACGCCGGCTTCTCCCACCGAAGAGCTTGACAGCTAACCACTTCGTTTAGGACCCGTTCATGGCAAGATCCCTGTCCATCGCAGCCTACCTTGCCAACTTGGGATCAGCCGAAAAGTCTGGGGCGTCGGTCGTACAACCACCCCGTCCAAAGGGGACTATCATTTGGGCGCGGTGCTGTGATCCCGATCAGTTGACAGCCGTAGAGACACTTGAACGCAAGCTATCTGTGGACGGTGATCCGATACACGTGGTTGCGACCCTGCGTGACTGGAAGGCCGAACACGCGAACCGTGCCCTGCCCGAACCCCAAGGCAAAGAGGCAATTCGCGCGTTTATCGCCCATTGGCAGCCTGCAATGTGCGTGTGGGTCAAGGGTGAGCTAGACCCGCTTATTATGGCTGAGATACGTGGTGCAAAACTGCTTTGCATTCTCGTTGACGCGACCTCAGAGGGCTTGGAAAATGTCGCTGGTCGTTGGGTACCGGGCGCCATGCGCTCGCTTTTGTCCCAGTTCGAGGCCGTCTGGGCGCTTGACCTGATTGCAGCTGACCAACTGGTGCGCGCAGGCACACCCGAGGATACGGTTCTTGTGACTGGTGCAATGGAAGACTGTGCACCAACGCTGCCTTGTGATGAAAAAGAGCGGAGCGACCTGGCCCAAGCGATCGGCACCCGCCCCGTCTGGCTGGCCGCCGCCGCGCAAGCGGATGAATGGGATGACCTTTGCATCGCGCAAAAGATCGCCAGTCGCACTGCGCATCGCCTTTTGTCGATCATTGTACCAGCTGATCCAGCCGCAGCCGCCCCAATGGCAGATCAAATGCGTCAACTTGGGTTTCAGGTCGCCCTGCGCTCTGAGCAATATGATCCGTCTGATGTGACGCAAATCTACATCGTCGATACCGACGAAGAGCTGGGTCTGTGGTACCGGATCGCGCCGATCACTTATATGGGCGGTACGATTTATGGCGGGGCTTGCCGTGATCCGTTCGAGGCAACTGCCTTGGGATCAGCCGTGCTTTACGGCCCGCATGTAGCACCGTTTCAGCGCCGCGCGGCACGTCTAAATGAGGCAGGTGCATCGCGGTTCATTCGCACGGGTGAGGAACTTGGACCTGCAATTGAGAACCTGTTGTCGGTCGATAAAACCGCAACTCTGGCCCATAACGCTTGGGACGTGACATCGCGCGGGGCGAATGTGACCAACAGAATTGCAGCGTTTATCCAGCTGCGTTTGGAAGAATTGGTGAATTGATGCGCGCGCCCTTATTCTGGTTCACCTCCCCTGATCGTCCTTCCGTTTTAGCACGTCTGCTAGCCCCATTGGCTGCACTTTATGCGGCAGGCACAGCACGACGCTTGCGCCGCCCCCCCAAGATAAGCGTTACGATCCCCGTTATTTGCATTGGAAATATCAATGCTGGCGGTACAGGCAAAACGCCAACCACCATCGCGCTGATTGAGCGGCTGATCGCCCGCGGGCACACCCCTCATGTCGTGTCGCGCGGGTATGGCGGCACGTTTGAAGGTCCCGTGCGCGTCGATGAACGTGCGCATAAAGCAGATCAAACAGGGGACGAACCACTGCTATTGGCGGCGTTCGCACCTACTTGGGTTGCAAAGGATCGCGCAGCAGGTGTGCAATGCGCCCAAGACGCTGGTGCGGATGTGGTTCTGCTTGATGATGGTTTTCAGAACCCTGACGTGGGCAAGGATCTGTCGATTGTCGTCGTGGATGCGATGCGCGGATTCGGGAATGGACGCGTAATGCCTGCGGGACCTTTGCGTGAAACTGTTGATGCAGGCATGCGGCGCGCTGATCTGGTGTTGTCGATTGGGCCGCCTGCCGCACAAGATCGCTTTGCTGCGCAGTGGCCATTCGATGTCCCGCATCTTGTCGGGCATCTGGCCCCCTTGCCCACCGGCATGCCATGGCGTGATCTTAAGCTCTTGGCATTTGCGGGCATCGGCCACCCTGAAAAGTTCTTTGTCACCCTGCGGGATATGGGCGCCAACCTTGTGCGAACAGAGGCGCTGGGTGATCACCAACCCCTCACTGATGCGTTGATGAAACGACTAGAGATCGAAGCAGAGGTACAGCGCGCGCAACTCGTCACAACCGAAAAAGACGCGGTGCGCTTGCCTGACAGTTTCCGCATGAAGGTTCTGACTTTGCCCGTGCGTTTGCAGCTGGTCGACTGGGCGCCCATTGATGATGCTTTTGTCAGGCTCGGACTTTAATCAAGCAAATCCTGATCCTGCCCCAGCTTCGGTGACGCTGTAGAGGCCGTGCTTTCTGCATCCGAGAATACAATCGGCAAGCGGACCGAAGGCACACCGTCAAGATCAACTTGCATGCCCCGATGAACGACCTGCGGGTCAGCAAATGTTTCTGCCATATCGTTAATCGGACCCGCCGGAACACCATGCGCCTCGCAGGCGGCAAGCAGGTCCAGTTTGGTCCATAACGCAGTTTTCGCAGACAATAGTTTTTCCAGCGCGTGGCGATTGGCCAAACGGGAGGCATTGGTGGCATAATCTGGATGCACTGCCAGTTCAGCCAGACCCAAAAGCTTACAAAACTGGCGATACTGCCCGTCATTTCCGCTAGCCACGATAATATGCCCATCAGCGCAATCGAAAACTTGATAAGGCACGATGTTAGGATGCGCATTGCCCAGACGCTTGGGTGCGTTGCCTGTTGCGAGGTAATTCATCGCCTGATTGCTCATCACCGATGTCGCCACATCCATCAGCGCCATATCAATGTGCTGTCCTTTGCCAGTGGTCTGGCGTTGATGGACTGCCGCCAGGATACCCGTGCAAGCATAGATGCCCGTGAAAATATCAGTGACTGCAACGCCCACCTTTTGCGGCTGCCCATCTGGATCACCGGTCACAGACATCAGCCCGGACATGCCTTGGATGATATAGTCGTATCCTGCGCGGCCCGCATATGGTCCGTCTTGGCCAAATCCGGTGATCGAGCAGTAGATTAAACGCGGGTTCTGCGCCGCAAGGCTACTATAGTCCAAACCGTATTTCGCCAGTCCGCCTACTTTGAAATTCTCGATCACGATGTCCGCGTCAGCAACCAGCTTGCGCACCTGCGCTTGGCCTTCGACGGTGCGAAAATCAATCACCACGGATTTCTTACCGCGATTGCAGCAGTGAAAATAGGCAGCCGTTTCTTCGCCATCATGGGTGACAAATGGCGGACCCCACTGGCGCGTATCATCGCCTTGTGGGCTTTCGACTTTGATGACCTCGGCCCCAAGATCGGCAAGCGTTTGTCCGGCAAGCGGGCCCGCAAGGACCCGCGCCAGTTCGATAACTTTCAAACCTGCAAGAGGCAGCATGTGATGTCTTTCAATTCAAACCTAAGCTTACTTTAGCCTAGCTTGCCGTCCAGCACCTCAGCAAATTCATCATAGGCCATATTTGAATATTTCTGCCCGTCGATCAGGAATGTCGGGGTAGAGTTAATGCCATCACGTTCGGCATTCTCCTGATACCATGTGAACAACGCTTCGGCCTTAGCCCCATCGCTTAGGCAAGCATCCAATGTCGCGTCATCCAAGCCAGCTGTCTTTGCCAAACGGCGCAGGTCTTCAATAATTGTCGCGGGATCGCCCGACGCCAACCATTCACGCTGCTCTGCATAAAGCAGCTCTGAGAAGGCAAAGAAGAACTTCGGATCATCACTGCAACGCGCGATCATCGACGCCCACAGTCCGGGGCGGTCGAAAAACACCTCGCGGTAGACAAATCGAATGCGGTCATTCTCGATATAGTTGGTCTTGAGCAGTTGATATTGGTTGGCATGGAACGTTGCACAATGCGGGCAAGTGAAGGATGCGTATTCGATCACTTCGACGTCTGCATCAGGGTTGCCTTGAACCATTTCGATCACTTGCGGCAACTCACCATCGGTATTTTGCGCAAAAGCCGCGCCAGGCAGCAGCCCAGTTTGCGGATCAGGGCGTGTCAGTGTCCATCCGGCGCCCAAAGCGACCAAAGCACCGCCACCTGCGGCTAAAAGAGTTCTGCGTTTCATGTCTACCTCAAATTTCTACGAGTTTTGTTTGTGTATAACGTTCGCGCCCAGCGCCGCCAGTGCTGCGCGCAAATCGTCGCTTTCTATACCATCAGATAGTGACTTTGCGGTGGATTGCACTGCTTCTGACGGGGTTTTCTTTGCTTTGGGTGCGGGCGTAAATGCCACGCGACCATCTGCGAAACCTGTTGGTGCGGTTTGTGTGATCCGCACCCGTGAAATCGCGCGGTAGCCATAGCAGGCATTCACCTTTTCACGAATTTGTTCTTTTTGCATTTCTAGCATCGGGGCTTGCGCGCCAGTTGTCAGCAGGGTCAGCGTCGCGCCCATCCCGCCCTTGCCGTAGCTCACATTCACCGGCGTGGCGATTTGTGCGATCGCTTCGCCCACAACTTCGGTCCAATGGGTCAAAAGACGGGTCACCGCAAAGCCACGCTCTTCGCTCGCATGGCGAATTCGGGTTTGCATCAACGTCGCCGCACGAGAGAATCCGCGCGTGGTGCTTTTTGGACGTGGTTGTTTCATATCTAAGCACTACTCTATGACAGATGACGCGCCAAGTCAGCGCACTGAAAATGACAGGTGAATAAACATTGCGTGACTTAAGCCGCGACCTTTTGGATTGGTATGACGCCCATGCCCGCGAAATGCCGTGGCGCGTTTCGCCCAGCGCGCGCAAGGCTGGCGTTTTGCCAGACCCCTACGCCGTTTGGATGTCAGAAGTGATGTTGCAACAAACCACCGTTGCCGCCGTGCGTGATTATCACCGCAAATTCCTATCACTTTGGCCCACAGTCCAAAACCTAGCGGCAGCAGACGACGCCGATGTGATGGCTGCTTGGGCGGGACTTGGATATTATGCACGAGCGCGAAACTTGCTGAAATGTGCCCGCGCGGTCGTGGCGGATCATGGGGGTGTGTTCCCGGATAACCACGATGCGCTGCTAACCTTGCCCGGAATTGGGCCGTACACAGCGGCGGCTGTTTCAGCCATTGCCTTTGACCAATCTGAAACCGTTGTCGATGGCAATGTAGAGCGTGTGATGGCCCGCCTTTACGATGTTCACAATCCGCTGCCTGCATCAAAGGGTGAACTAACAGAGCTGGCCAAGAACTTGACCCCCGCGAAAAGACCCGGTGATTATGCCCAAGCAGTCATGGATTTGGGCGCAACGATCTGCACACCGCGCAATCCGGCCTGCGGCATTTGCCCTTTGCGCACACCGTGCATGGCGCGACTGGCTGGCACCGCCGCGGAACTGCCCAAGAAGACGCCAAAGAAAAAGACGCCCACCCGTTTTGGAATCGCCTATGTCGCGCGACGCACGGATGGCGCTTGGCTGCTGGAAACTCGGCCAGATAAGGGGTTGCTGGGCGGGATGTTAGGCTGGCCCGGATCAGACTGGGGCGATGATCCGACCCCTGCGCCACCTTTTGCCGCCGAATGGGAGGAAATTGAGGTCGAAGCGCGACACACATTCACCCATTTCCACCTGCGACTAAAAATAATGACAGCGCGCGTTGCCGCAGGCAAAAACCCTTCACGTGGCGTGTTCGTGCCGCATAGCGCATTCAGTCCAACCGCGTTACCAACGGCAATGCGCAAGGTTTTTGATATCGCATCACTTACTTTGCACGATGATTGAGCATCGACACGCTGCCCACTATCTTGCGATTAACCACACTGGAGACCCCGTATGACCGCCCCCTCGGCAACACCCAAGATCGCACAGATGCGCACGGCATTGCCATTTTGGCTATCGCTTGGGCTTATTCCGTTGGCGATTGCCGCTTCAGTATATGGGGGCTGGTTTATCGCATTGCTGCCGCTTTCGACTTGGTATCTTTTTTCAGCACTTGATCATGTCGTGGGAAAAAACACGGATAATCCAGACACTGATACACCTGAAAGCCAGCTTTTCTGGTACAAGTTGATCACCTTGATTTGGACCCCGATTCAGATCGCAACGGTCTTTGGAATCTTGACCTATGTGACCAACACCGACCACTTAAGCCGCTGGGAAGAATGGGCGTTATTCGCAGGCCTTGGCATTCTGTCTGGCACCATTGGCATCGTTTACAGTCATGAATTGATGCACCAGAAACCCCGAATAGAGCGCTGGCTGGCCGATATCTTGCTTGCCTCGGTGCTTTATGCGCACTTCCGGTCAGAGCATTTGCTGGTCCATCACCGCTATGTCGGCACACCCCGCGATCCCGTCACTGCGCGTTATGGCGAGAGCTTTTACAGGTTTTTCTTGCGCGTCCTGCCTGCATCGCTGTCATCATCTTTTCAGGCGGAAAAGGGCATGTTGGCTCGCAAGAACCTACCTTGGTATCATAGGTCAAATCCGTTTTGGCTGTATCTGGGACTAGAGTGCGCATTCATCCTGCTGGCCGCATTGATCGGCGGCTGGTGGGGCGTGTTCTTATTTTCTGTGCAGGCATTTTGGGCCATTTTCCAGTTGGAACTGGTGAACTACGTCGAACACTATGGCCTAACGCGAAAGCACTTAGGCGATGGAAAATACGAACATGTGCTGCCGCGCCATTCTTGGAATGCGACGCAAAGGGCTTCAAATTGGTTGCTGATCAATCTGCAACGACATTCAGATCACCACTATAAACCAAGCCGGCGATTTCCGTTACTGCAGACTTACAGCGAGGATGAGGCGCCGCAGCTGCCATTTGGCTATCCGTTGATGACGGTGATTGCGCTGGTTCCTTACGCTTGGAAAAAGGTGATGCACCCACATATAAGGGACTGGCGCGCACGACATTATCCCGAAATCAAGGATTGGGGACCGTATAAGACGGCGCGCAATCCTATGCCAAGGTAGTGGCTTCAAGGCCCACATTGCGGACAAAACGGCGCTGGCTGGGTTCATGAAATGACCGAAACTCGGTCATCCATACGCAATGACTTCGTGTCTGTCCCAAAGCTTTCCCAACAATTTATGTCAAACCCGCCACAATTTGACCTTGGGCTGCACTTCCGACTGCCACAATAGTATCAAAATATCCGATCAACCCTGAACCACATCAGTTTGTCGGAGAGAACACATGACTTCAGCCACAAATATCCAAAGTCAGCCGCAACACAGCAAGGCCACGCTTGATACAATTGAAGTCGACGGCCAATTTATTCTCGAAGAGCGGAGTAAGCATGACGCGGCGCGCCTCTTTGTAGAGACGGCTCTTTGCGTCATCGTCGGTGTTGTGTATCTCGGATCATTCGTCCTGTTTTTCTTGCCCGAGATTCAACTGATCAATAGTTACCCCGCGGTCAGCATGTCGGTGGTGATGGTCAGTATTGCCCTATTGCTTTATGCATTCGCTACCCGAGGCTACAAACCGCAGGCTGGTTTCGACAAAGCCAAACAACAGTTCTGGACCTGTAAATTGAATTCGAAGGGTAAAGCTCGGATTGTCACCTATTTCTCAAGAGCAGATGTTCGGAGTGTCTTTATTCGCCGCCCAGGGACCGCTTCCAAAGATGCAGCACTATGTGCTTGGATCAACGGTAAACTCCGCCCGATCACTCTTATTCGTGGCAGTTTGAACGATGTCGAAGCGGCGCACCGCGAGTTGTGTGAGGCGATGCACGATGTGAAAATCGTGACCCCCGCCAAACCTGTCCTGAACACTAGCACCCGTACCGCCCGCCCAATACTGGGTGCCCCAGCAGAAACGGCATGAAGTCTTAGCACTAAGATGGGTCAGCCCATTCGTTGAGGCAGGCAAAACTTCGGTTCCCAAACTTGGCCCGCTGTAGTTTCCGGTTCAAACAAAATTTCCGACAAAAAAAACCCGCCGTACAAGTACGGCGGGTATAAAGTTAGTGCACGCGGGCCGTCCCACATTGGGATAGCTTGCCGCAGGCACCGGCGGTATCAACTTTGGTGAAGTGTTAGTGCTTCGCCATCTCTGAGCGGATCTGCTGGCGTAGCAGATCAATGGGCACCTTTTGCCCGTCGCGTTTAAATTGCCAATAGGTCCAGCCGTTACAGCTTGGCGCACCTTCAAGGTGGGCCCCGACCTGATGGATCAACGTGCCATCGGCGCGGACCTTTGCTTTGTGACGACCGTTCATGCTCCACAGTTCTTCACCGGGGCGCAGCATGCCGCGTTCGACCAGTACGCCAAAAGCGACGCGTGGCTCCGCACGTTTTGAGGTCGAAACCTCCAACGCTTCTTTGTCGAACTTACGGGTGTTCTTGATGCGCTTTTCGGCAACCTTGCGGTACTTCTCTTCACGCTCGATCCCGATGAAATCGCGGCCAAGCATTTTGGCTACGGCGCCCGTGGTGCCAGTCCCGAAGAAGGGATCAAGGACCACATCGCCGGGGTTCGTGGTCGCAACCAATACGCGGTGCAACAAAGATTGTGGTTTTTGGGTTGGATGCGCCTTGTCACCCATTTCATTCTTGATCCGCTCGTGACCGGTACAGATGGGCAGTACCCAGTCAGACCGCATTTGGACACCTTCGTTGAGGGCCTTGAGCGCTTCATAGTTAAATGTGTATTTGCTGACTTCTTCTTTAGAAGCCCAAATCAGTGTTTCGTGGGCATTGGTCAAACGCTTGCCACGGAAGTTCGGCATCGGGTTTGATTTGCGCCAAACCACATCGTTCAAAATCCAGAACCCTTGGTTCTGCAGCTCTGTACCCATGCGGAATACGTTGTGGTAGCTGCCAATGACCCAGATCGCGCCATTGGGTTTCAGCAACCGGCGTGCAGCTTTCAACCACTTATGTGTGAATTGGTCATAAACCTTGAAGCTGTCGAATTGGTCCCATGCGTCATCGACGGCATCGACTTTGGAGTTGTCGGGGCGATGCAAATCACCCTTCAGCTGTAGGTTATAAGGTGGATCTGCAAAGATCAGGTCAACAGTGCCCGCAGGCAAGCTGTTCATCCGGTCGATACAGTCACCGTCAAGGATCGTGTTTAGGGGAAGCGTTTGCACGCTCTTCATTTTTGTTTTGATCATCATAACTTGCCTCTAAGCCCGGCGGGTGACCCGCTCTCTGGTTAAGGACATACTGAGTCAGAGACGATTCGCTGTCAAAAGCTTTATTGAATCAATCACTTACGATTCTATCTTGATACAAGATATTGTGTATGGGTTTGAACGAACGTCTATGGTGGGGGGTGACACCGAAACGCTCTAAGCCCAGTTTATGTTGGGCTGTGGGGTATCCAGCGTTCCTCTCCCATCCGTAGTGCGGAAACTGTTGCGCCAAATCCACCATGTGTCTGTCGCGCCACACCTTGGCCACGATGGAAGCCGCCGAAATCGACAGACTGCGCGCATCACCTTTGATGATTGTCTCCGATGAGATGTCCAAACCACGTGGGACCATGTTGCCATCAATTAACGCGTGATCTGAAGTTTGACGCAATCCGGCAATAGCGCGGACCATTGCGATATGGGACGCGCGAAGGATGTTGTGGGTGTCAATCTCGGCCACTGTCGCCTCGGCCAATGATACGTCAGCCACAGCCATGATCTTATCATAAAGCGCATCGCGGCGTTTTGCGGTCAGCTTTTTGCTATCGTTCAATCCTTCGGGGATATTTTGCGGATCAAGGATCACAGCGGCGGCGCAAACGGGGCCTGCAAGTGGGCCACGCCCGACTTCGTCTACACCCGCAATATGCAAAAAGCCCCGTGAAAGGGCGGCTTGTTCAAAACTGAAGTCAGGTTGGGTCATGGGCTTAGTGACCAGAAGGGTCAGCGCAATTCAAGATAAAAAGGGGCAGAGAGCCATGTCCGTCTCTCTGCCCCGTGAGGGTGTTTGGCCTTTGACGCACTAATCAGCGGCTTGTTAACGGGTCAAACACCCAAGGTGGTGCGGCAACTGGGGCAAGCAGCCGCACGTCTTCGCGGCGTCTAATTAACGACGCGTAGATCGGAAACCTTGCTCGCGCAGGCACAGCGGATCAAACCCGCGACGTGGGCCATTTGATGTATAGACGCGCACAGCACAGCGGTCCGGCAAGCGGTTCACGCGCGCATAGTTACGCTCAAGGCAACGCTTGCCGAACATGCGCTGCGTACCAAAACGTGTTTCGACGTTGCGCAAACATTCGCGCGGCAGATCCCGGTTGCGCGCATTGTCGCGTTGGCGCGGCCGGTTTAAGTCAGCCCAGCTGTTGTTGCGGTTTGACCTATGATTGACAGTCTGTGTTGGCTCATCCGCGCGATCATCACGGTTATTGTTTTGAATGGCCACGTTCAGGGCTGCAATTGCTGCGAGACCAATCAGCAGTTTGCCTACATCTTCGCGGTCGAACCCGTTGGCTTGCACGGGTGCGGCAGTGGCAAAGGTCAGTGACAGGGCAGTGATGCCTGCGATCATATGCTTAAACATGGGGCGTATCCTTTTGGTTCAGGTGCCATCGTGGTGGCGATGCATTGAACTTGGAGGCAGGTCGCTGTGCCAAACAATAACGGGGGATGGTTATGCGATTGCCATCGCGATAACATGGGGCGTTATTGAATATCAGTTGGGCATAGGGTCAGTTAGACAAATGAAACATCTTTCTTTCTCACTCTGCCTGCTGATGATGGGCACGACTGCCGCACAAGCCGCTTGTTATGCCGATTACAAGGCCAAGCAAGACGACCCCTTACGCCTGCACTATGGTGTATCTGAGGTGCGCGGTGATTGCTCTGCCGGATCTGCCGCCCGCGAATTGGGCGACCGTTTAGGTGACAATAGCTGGCAGCTGTTGAATGTCCTTGGCGTCTTTGATGACGCCGGGCTTGATGAAAGAAAGGATAGCGCAGGTGAGTATTTCCTCCGCTTCTGAGGCACGTGAAATTGGCAACCGGATCGTCGTTATGGGGATCGCCGCAATTGTGGTGATCCTTGCTATTGCGGCGGTGCTATTGTTCATCAACTTGCCCGATGCCAACGCATTCAATCTGCGGGTTGAGCAGTTGTTTGTTGAGAACGATAACCTGACCAGTAACGCCGAAATTAAGCTGCTAGAAATTCT
>RCNC010001065.1_pt1 | contig 18319 bp, 16 predicted proteins | sample 2041301 | NCBI WGS metagenome assembly RCNC01 (sample SAMN09708231, study PRJNA481090) | Marine sediment metagenome, whole genome shotgun sequencing project. | biome: marine sediment; feature: ocean; material: sediment; isolation source: Sewage treatment plant 13A marine sediment (STP13A) ... | reverse complement strand
GGCGTAGGATATTTGAGAGGAGCTGTTCCTAGTACGAGAGGACCGGAATGGACGAACCAATGGTGTTCCAGTTGTCGCGCCAGCGGCATTGCTGGGTAGCTAAGTTCGGAAAGGATAACCGCTGAAAGCATCTAAGCGGGAAGCCCACCTCGAGATTAGATATCCCTTAAGTGTGGAAACATGCTTAACTAAAGACTCCTCGAAGACTACGAGGTTGATAGGCCAGGTGTGTAAGCACAGTAATGTGTTAAGCTTACTGGTACTAATCAGTCGTGAGGCTTGGCCACAAAATAACTGACATAAATAATTAAGAAATAATTCGACACTCCAAATTGCGCCGTAAGTTTGCATAAACGATTTTTCGGTGGCGATGGCGAAGAGGCAACACCCGTTCCCATCCCGAACACGGAAGTTAAGCTCTTCAGCGCCGATGGTACTGCACGGGAAGCTGTGTGGGAGAGTAGGACGCCGCCGAAATCCTTCTTCATACCAGCCCGCTCCCACAAGCTTTCGGGGAGCGGGCTGCCTCGTTTTTATTCTGCCATAAAATTTTCAGATCTTCCTCCTTTTTTCGATCTGTGGTAAGGTCGCAGCATCATTGCGGACCCATTCTTTGCAACACATTACCATTCCTTTCACACATCGGCCTCAATATGGGTTTTCGAGGGATTAAAAACAGGGTTTTTATTCAATTCTGGATATTGTTCTTCTTATCCATGCTATTCATCGATGTGTTGGTGCTTTTCATTTTTCTCGAAAGAACCATTTCGCGACAAATCGATCAAAAACGATCTGTTCTGGCGATTGCCTGTCAAAACCACAGGCGGTTTCCCATTAACGATGATGCACTGGGTCTGCTGATAGACAAGCGCGTGCTGCCCAAGGGCGATCGGTTATTTTTTGCCGAGGCGTCCGCGCTAACACAGACCGGCGGGCATCCTATGGAAACGCCGGACGCCCTTGAAACAGCGGTTTATCAGACGCTGAACACTGGTTTGGCGACCACCCGAAAGGCCGGGAAAACGATTGGTTTGCTTTTTTTGCAGCACAAATCGGTGATTATTACCTGTCCCATCAAATCAGATGGCGCAACCGTTGCCGCCGGAGGTCTCGAGAGTTCCCTGACAAATATCTATCAGGACTTTCGCAGGATACAAAAGATATCCCTCATCTTTGTGGTTATTAACAGCTTCTTTTTTGCACTATTCGGCAACCGCCAACTCACCCGGATCTATTTCAGGCCGCTGAAAAGGCTGGCAAAACGCGCCGAAACCTATCAAGATGAAGATACATTGTTCTTCTCTGTTCGAAAAGAAGACAACGAGTTTTCCGTTCTCTCCTCTTCACTGAATAAAATGTTGGATCGCATTTCCGACGACAAGCGCGTGCTGAAGGAAACGATCGGCTCTCTCAAGGCCGCCAATGTTGAACTCAAGAAAGCGCAGAACGATGTCATCCGTGCCGAAAAATTGGCCACTGTGGGTCGCTTGACCTCCGGCATCGCCCACGAAATCGGCAACCCCATCGGAATTGTTTTAGGGTATCTGGATTTACTGAAACAGGCGGATTTGACATCTGAGGAACGAAATGACTTTGTCGCCAGGTCGGAAAAGGAGATCACGCGGATCAACCATATCATTCGGCAATTGCTCGACATGTCCAGATCCCCCGTCGGTGAATCAAAGGCGATGTCCATCCACCAACTGCTCCAGGACCTGATGGTGGTGCTCAGCTACCAGCCGGCGGCAGATTCCATTGTTTTCGAATCGAATCTTGACGCCACCGACGATATTGTTTTTGCTGACCCCGATCGGCTCAGACAGGTCTTTTTGAACATCCTGCTAAACGCCGTCGATGCGGTAAGCAGCGATACAAGCGCGGATGCACGGATACAGATGATCACCGAATGCACGACTGATGACAGCGGCTTGCCCAGTGAACCTGAAGGCGGTTTTATCAAGGTGACCATTCAGGACAGTGGGCCCGGGATCCATCCCTCAAATTTGCCTCATGTGTTCGATCCCTTTTTTACCACCAAGCCTCCCGGAAAAGGAACGGGGTTAGGGCTTAGTGTTTCATTCATGATTGTCGAAAAACTGGGTGGCCACATCACCGTATCCGGCAGCGAAGAAATGGGGGCCGTCTTTCAGGTGGTGTTGCCGCTGGCTAAGCACAGGGATGTAATCGCTATGGATAGAAAGACAGGTTCTTATGGTAGCCAATAAAAAACAAAAAAGAATTCTGATCATCGACGATGAAGAAAATATGCGCCACATGCTTCAAACGATGCTTACGCGCTACGGTTATTCCATTTTTACGGCCAAAGATGGCGCCGACGGGCTTGAAAAAATAACCGACGATCAATTTGATTTCGTTCTTTGCGATGTGAAAATGCCGCGGATGAACGGCATGGAATTTTTAAAGGCAGGGCGCGATCGTCTGTTTTCAACTACCGTGATCATGATGTCAGCCTTTGGCAGCATCGACATGGCCATTGAGGCCATGAAACTCGGTGCCTACGATTTTGTTTCTAAACCGTTTAAAAATGAAGAAATCCGCCTGACCATCAAAAAAGCGGAAGAACGGGAGCGACTGACCAAAGAAAACATTGAACTCAAAGACCGGATCCGGCGTATCGGCGGCAGTCTCTCATTTGGAAACATGGTGGGCAGGAGCCCCATCATTCAGACCGTTTTTTCCGTGGCTTTGAAAGTTGCCCGATTTGACAGCACCGTGCTGATCACCGGTGAGAGCGGCACCGGAAAGGAACTGGTGGCCCAAGGTATCCACCGGGAAAGTGACCGGCGGTCCAGCCCCATGGTTCCGGTAAACTGTGCCTCCATACCGGAGAGTCTCATGGAAAGTGAGTTGTTCGGTCATGTCAAGGGTGCCTTTACCGGGGCCGATAAAGATAAGAAGGGCCTTTTCGAAATAGCAGAAGGGGGAACCCTTTTTCTGGATGAGATTGGCGATATTCCGGTTTCCCTGCAACCGAAGCTGCTCCGGGTACTTCAGGAAAGCGAAATTCGTCCGGTGGGCGGGGGCCAATCCAGAGCCGTCGATATACGCGTGATTGCGGCTACCTCGAAGGACTTGGAAAAGGAAATGGCGTCGGGGCATTTCAGGGAGGATTTGTTTTACCGCCTCAATGTCGTTCCCATAACGCTGCCTCCGCTTCGGCATCGGCCGGAGGATATCCCCCTGCTGTGCAAATTTTTTATAAACCGCTTTAATAAAAGCCTTGGCAGCAGTATCATGAATATCTCATCTGCAGTCATGACCGGGCTGATGCAACATGACTGGCCGGGTAACATCAGAGAATTGGAAAATGCCATCGAGCGTGCCATCGTCCTTGCGGATGGCAGCACCTTGGAATTAGAAAATTTTGTTTTTGGCAAAGGGGGGGCGTCGAATCCGGATCCAACGGGCAGCGGCTATGACGGGTTCTCTTTGAAAGCCGCCAAAGCAGAACTGGAGGATAAGATGATCCGAAAGGCGCTCACTGCAACAGGCGGGAATCGAACCCATGCGGCCAACATGCTTGAGATCAGCCACCCCTCTCTGTTAAGCAAAATAAAGCTGTATGGTATCGAAAAATAGAAGGGCTCGGGGGTTCAAGGATCCGAGGGGTCAAGGGGAGCTTTTACGCTTTACCTGAACTGAATGAATTGACGATTGCCTCCTTGAACCCTGGGCCTCCTGGATCTTTCTATGTCAGCCCAAACCTGGAAGATGACGATGAACACTAAAATAGCCAAAGGATTTTGACGGCACGTTCTCACAGTTTGGCCTGCTGGAATAATCGTTCGATATTCAGCCGGTTGATCATATCCGTGAATATCTCCCCAATCACTTTTTCCGCACCGCCGCTCCCCATCACTTTCAGTCGTTCCGCACTTCCGGACACCACCTCCCGTGCAACCAGTTGCGTGTCCTGAGTCAGGCTGACTTCATAGCTGATGTCCGCCATCCATTTCAGGCCGACCAGGTTGATGTGGAACTGATTGATGTTGATCTGGAACACCGGTATGCTCGGTGAGGGCGAAGCTGTGGCCGCTACGCCTAATTTTTGCAGCCGCTGCTTGAGGGCCGTTTCAAACAGCTTCGGCAAGGGATACGCACCCAATATTTTCGGCTGGTCGTCCGGCATGACCAGAGAAAGAGAGAACAGCCCGGTAAAGTGCTCGAAATTCTCCTTTGCCCGTTTGTTAAAAATTTCTGTTTCGCTGCGCAAATCGCGAGTCTCTAAAAAAACGGTGCGTCCCGTCAAGGAGTCTGCAGTGGCAGGCAATCGATAGTCAACGTCAATATAAGATTTTTTGGCACATGAGAAACACAGCGTGGCCACCAGCAACAGGATCGTCATCTTTAAAAACACGTTCACGATCTTTAGCGCCATACCCCCTCCTTATGAGAAACCGGAAATAGAAAAGACATCTGTCTGCCTACATGACACCATGATCTTTGTCAATGCAGGTCATCGCATACCATGGCCTCATTTAAAACCGGGGTGGTTTTGTCGTATGCGTAACCGGTGAATACGCTTGCCAAAATGTAATCTTCCATGCTACCTTTGGTCGCATAAACGATTCATATTCGATGAATATGATTTTCTCCCCGCCGACATATATTTAAACACAAGTGTACCAATGGACCCGTGACAGGTCCGCCGTTATATTAACTGATTGATTGATGGGAGGAGAATGTGATGAAACGATTTAGTTTTGTATTGGCCATGATTGCTGTTTTTGCGCTGATCGGTTCTGCCTCGGCTGGGACCCTGGATGATGTAAAGGCCAAGGGATTCATACAGGCGGGGGTTAACGGAGATCTATTCGGTTTTGGCAAGCCTGATGAAAAAGGGGTTTGGAAGGGGCTGGATGTGGATACGGCCCGGGCCGTTGCCGCCGCTGTTTTCGGCGATGCCGACAAGGTCAAATATACGCCGCTGACGGCCAAAACCCGCTTCACGGCGCTGCAGTCCGGTGAAATCGATGTGTTGACCCGTAACTGCACGCAGACCTTGGGGCGCGACACCGCCCTTGGCCTCGATTTCGCCCAGGTCAACTACTATGACGGCCAGGGCTTCCTGGTTTCCAAGAAGCTGGGTGTTAAAAGCGCCAAAGAGCTCGATGGCGCATCGGTGTGCGTGTTGCCGGGAACAACCACCGAGCTGAATGTGGCCGATTATTTTCGATCTAATGGCATGAAAATGAAACCCGTGGTCATTGAAAATACGGCGGAACTGGCCAAGGCCTTTTTTGCCGGCAGGTGCGACTCTCTGACCTCGGATGCTTCCCAGTTGGCCGGCACGCGGGCGGTGGCTCCCAATCCGGACGACTACATGATCCTGCCCGAAATCATCTCCAAGGAACCCCTGGCGCCGGCCGTTCGCCACGGTGACAACCAGTGGAAGGATATCGTCAACTACAGTGTCCTGGCTATGATCAACGCCGAGGAACTCGGTATTACTTCTAAAAATGTGGATGAAATGCTCAAAAGCACCGACCCCAAAATCATGCGTTTTCTGGGAGTGACCGAAGGCAACGGCAAGGCCCTCGGCCTGGATGAAAAATTCGCCTACAACATCGTCAAGCAGGTCGGCAATTACGGTGAAGTCTTCGAAAGAAATGTGGGCGTCAACACACCGTTGGGGATCGAGCGTGGATTGAACGCGCTGTGGACCAACGGCGGGCTGATGTATTCGCCACCGTTCAAGTAAGTCCGAACCGGACGCGTCGCCTGTTGGGTCATCTTGTCAGCCGGCGAGCGGCGTGATTCATTGTGACACCTAATCAAGCGTCTGTCGGGTCGCCCGACCTTCCATTTGTCGGCCTGACAGACGTCTTTCCTGTGCGACAGCCCTATGCAGCCAAAACAAGACAAGATTCAAGGCACCGCCCCAACGGCAGCGGTCCCCTTTTACAACGATCCTAAAAAGCGGTCGATTCTGTTTCAGATCGCAACGCTTTTGATGGTCGGACTGCTGGCCTATTATCTGATTTCCAATACCCTGGCCAATGTTGAAAAACAGTCCATTGCTACCGGCTTCGGATTTTTGGAGAAGGAAGCCGCCTTCGAAATCGGTGAATCCCCCCTTCGTTATTCGGCAGCCGACACCTATGGCCGAGCGCTGGTGGTCGGCTTTTTAAATACGCTGATCGTCTCATTTGTCGGCATCGTCTTAACGGTTATCCTCGGCACCTTGGTCGGGATCGCCCGACTCTCTTCCAACTGGCTGATATCGAAGATAGCGGCCGTCTATATCGAAGTGCTTCAGGACATACCGGTGCTTTTACAGCTCTTTTTCTGGTACGCGTTTTTTTACAATGTCCTGCCGTCGCCCCGACAGGCCCTTAATCCGATCCTGGGCGTTTTCTTGAGTAATCGCGGCTTGGTGTTTGCCGTGCCGGAGGCGCATCCAGTCTTCAAATACATGGCCATCGCAATTGTTTTGGCCGGTGTCGCTATCTATTTTCTGCGGCGGTGGGCAAGAGAGAGACAGGCGCGGACAGGCCAACCCTTTCCGATCTTTCGTGTGTCCCTGGCACTGATGATCGGATTGCCCCTGATGGCCTGGGCCTTCGGCGGTGCACCTACCGCCATGAACGTGCCCGTTCTGATAGGCTTTAATTTCATCGGGGGAACCAATATCAGCCCTGAATTTACGGCCCTGTTGTTAGGGCTGATTCTTTATACGGCGGCCTTTGTGGCCGAAGTCGTCCGGGCCGGCATTCAGTCGGTGAGTGTTGGGCAGACCGAAGCGGCAATGTCGCTGGGCCTCAGGCCCAGCCGGGTGCTGAACCTGGTGATTTTACCGCAGGCCCTGCGTGTCATCATTCCGCCACTGACCAGCCAGATGTTGAACCTGACCAAGAACAGTTCACTGGCGGTTGCGATCGGATATCCCGACTTCGTGTCCGTGGCCGGCACCACGATCAACCAAACCGGCCAGGCCATCGAAGGTGTCGCCCTGATGATGGTCGTCTATCTGACGTTGAGCCTGCTGACGTCGGCCTTCATGAACTGGTACAACAAAAAGATGGCCCTGGTGGAAAGGTAAGATCGTGTTTCGATTTCATGGAAAGCGGCCTCGTCGCTATTATCTAAACCGGCAATAGCCAACGGAAGCGTCAAGCACTCACCTTATTAACGAACAGCATTTATAGACCCATGGCTGGAACGACTGTCAAACAGGTTGAAGAAACGATCAAACCGCCGGTGACGAGCGTGGGGGTCCTCGGATGGATGCGTGCCAACCTTTTCAACACTTGGTTTAACTCGGTCCTGACGCTGATCACCCTATACACGTTAGGGAAGATCGTACCCGCTTTTATCCGCTGGGCCTTTGTCGACAGCTTCTGGCTTCCTTCAGCCGGTGAAGCCTGCAAGGGCGCCGAAGGGGCCTGCTGGTCGATCATTCCAGCCAACATTCGATTCATTATTTTCGGATTTTTCCCCTACGAATCGCAGTGGCGGCCGCTGTTAGCCATGGCGCTTCTGATTGGCTTGCTGTTTTACAGTCGCAACAGAGACCATTGGAAAAAATCACTGGCTTATGCCTGGGGTGCCGGCCTTTTTACGATGGGCCTTCTCATGAAGGGCGGGATTTTGGGGTTGGCTGCGGTTGAAACCACCCAGTGGGGTGGCCTCCCGTTGACACTGTTGCTGTCGGTTTTTGGACTGGCGGCTGCCTATCCGTTGGGTGTTGTCCTGGCCCTGGGACGCGCCTCGCGCATGAGGGCGATAAAAACCTTGTGTATCGTTTATATCGAAATGATCCGGGGTGTACCGCTGATCACCCTGCTGTTCATGTCGTCCATCGTTTTCCCGCTGTTTTTACCCGAGGGGGTTACCGTTAACGTCATTTTACGGGCGCAGGTGGCCATCATTTTATTCACTGCCGCCTATATTGCGGAAATCGTGCGCGGCGGGTTGCAGGGGATGGCCAAGGGTCAGTATGAGGCCGCCGAATCGATGGGGCTCAATTATTATCAGACCATGCGGCTGGTGATTCTGCCCCAGGCCCTGAGAATCGTGATACCCCCGACGGTCAGCCAGCTCATCTCGGCTTTAAAGGATACCTCCCTGGTGGTGATCATCGCCCTGTACGATCTGCTCAAGACAACCCAGTCTGTGCTGTCGAATCCGACCTGGATGGGGTTTTCTTCAGAGGCCTACATTTTCGTGGCCTTGATTTATTTTGGCTGCTGTTATTTCATGTCCAGCTACAGCAGGCGCTTGGAAAAGGAGCTGGATAGGGGTTTTTAACCGGTAACACGTTGGGACTAAATCCAGCGCGGATTACGTATCCATTGAACGATAGACTCTAAAACATGCCCACAACCAAGCCTGAAGAGATCATCATGAGTGAAGACAAACGTGACAACCGACTGCAGCCGACCGGTGAAGCCATTATCGAGATCAAAGAGATGCATAAATGGTTCGGCGAGTTCCATGTCCTGCAGGACATCAACCTGACCGTGCAAAAGAAAGAGCGGATCGTTATCTGCGGTCCTTCCGGATCGGGGAAATCGACCCTCATCCGCTGTATCAACCGGTTGGAGGAGCACCAGCGCGGCCAGATCATCGTCGACGGCATCGAGTTGACCAACGATATCAAAAACGTCGAGAAGATCCGGGCCGAGGTGGGCATGGTGTTTCAGCATTTCAACCTCTTCCCCCACCTGACCATCTTGGAAAACCTGACATTGGGACCGATCTGGGTGCGCAAGACCCCCAAGAAGGAAGCCGAAGAGGCGGCGATGGCTTACCTGGAAAAAGTCCATATTGCCGAGCAGGCCAAAAAATATCCGGGACAGCTTTCCGGCGGGCAGCAGCAGCGGGTTGCCATTGCCCGCAGCCTGTGCATGAAACCCAACGTCATGCTCTTCGATGAACCCACCTCGGCACTGGATCCGGAGATGATCAAGGAAGTGCTGGACGTCATGATCGAACTGGCCCAGGAGGGCATGACCATGCTGGTGGTGACCCACGAGATGGGGTTTGCCAAGAGTGTGGCCCACCGGGTGCTGTTTATGGACTACGGCCGGATCGTCGAACAGAATACACCAGTGGAATTCTTCGACCATCCCCAGCACGAGCGTACCAAGCTGTTTTTGAGCCAGATTCTGCATTGAACCGCTGAACGTCCAGCCCACTTCTCGGAAAAAGCCCATGCACCCGCAAACCTGCGCCCGGATCCATTTAGACCACCTGCGATTCAACTTTGGTGAAATTCGGAATAAAATCGCTCCGGCCCGCCTGATTCCCGTGGTCAAGGCCGACGCATACGGCCACGGCGCCATTCCCGTATCCCGATGCCTAATCGATGAAGGGGCAGACTTCCTCGCCGTCGCCCAGTACCAGGAAGCCATGGAACTTCGCGATAGCGGCATCAATGTTCCCATCCTCATTTTCGGCCGGCTATTCCCAGACGAGCTACCCGAGGCCATACGGGCGGGTTTTCGAATCACCCTGTTCGGTGTTGAAGACATTCGCTGGATCGAACGGGTGCCTGGAAGCCAGGCAGCCTCGGTGCATGTCAACGTGGAAACCGGCATGGGGCGGGTAGGTGTGCTGCTGGAGCAGGAACCGGAATTCTTCGACCATCTAACGCGTTCGCGGCGCTGTGTCTGGGAGGGATTGTACAGTCATTTTGCCACCTCGGACGAGGCGGATAAAATCTATGCCCGCGAACAACTGAATCGTTTTAATACGCTGATAGGACGGCTGAAGACCAAGGGCCCGCTTCCGCCCATGGTTCACATGGCCAACAGCGGGGCGGTGCTGGATATGCCGGACAGCTATTTTAACGCCTGCCGATCAGGAATCATGCTATACGGCCACTACCCATCAACGGAAACCTCACGGTCGATCCCGCTGAAGCAGGTGATGACCCTTAAGACGGCTGTCACGCATCTGCGGCGCCTGCCTGCCGGCCATAATGTGAGCTACGGAAGGCGGTGGCAAACTGAACGTGAAACCACCATTGCCGTGCTTCCTATCGGTTATGCGGACGGCGTTCGGCGCCATCTGACCAACCGGCTCCAGGTGATGATCGGTGGCCGACGATACCCGGTGGTCGGTACCATTACCATGGACCAGATGATGGTGGATGTGGGTGACCATCGGGTAGCGGTGGGTGACGATGTCCTGATTTGGGGGGACGCTGAAGGCGGCCGCATCCAAGTCCTCGATGTGGCCGAAGCCATGGGTACGATTCCCTATGAGATGACGTGCGGCGTCTCCCGGCGGGTTCAGCGTGTGGTGGTTACCGGCCATCACGACCTCGGTACCGATTGACCGGGTTGCAGGCTGTTGGTGGGATAGTCTTCGCTGTTGCAATCGGTTCTCATATTCTCATAATGGTGGCGGCCTTCCATGAAGTGCCCTGAATGCCAGAACTCAGTCGATAGCGATGCCGCTGCCTGCCCGGTTTGCGATTGTCCGCTTGACCGGCGCTGCGATATCTGCCTCCGTATCAACCGACCCCAAAGCAAATTTTGCAGCGCATGCGGTCATTCGTTGGCGCTCATCTCAACCGCTTCACCTTCTTTTGACCGATCAGCAAGTTTGGCCCGACCCATTTCAGGCCCGGCCACTATCGGACAAGATGGATACGGGAGCAACAGCGAACGGAAACTGGTGACGGTGCTTTTTTCGGACCTTACCGGTTACTCTGTCCTATGCGAACGACTGGATCCTGAGGATGTTCGCGAGATGATGAACCTGGTATTCAAAGAGATTGTCGGCATCATTATCCGATATGAAGGTTATATTGACCGGATCATCGGAGATTAAGTGCTATCGGTTTTCGGGATACCACGCACCCATGAGGACGATCCGGTAAGGGCGATTCTGGCAGCTGTGGATATTCACGAATCCGTGTCCAGGATGACCGGCCGGTTCAACGGTCGGTTGGAAAAACCGCTGGCGATGCATTCGGGAATTGCGACGGGCCTGGTAGTGACCGGGAAAACCGATCTTTGGTCCGGACGGCAGGGCATCACCGGCGACCCGGTGAACCGGGCATCGTTATTGACCAACCTGGCGGTTACCGGAGAAATTCTCGTTGGAACGTGCACCATGCCATCCACGTCAGGTTTTTTCTTCCTCGAAAAATACCAACGTAAGAAAGGTCGGGGCACGGCCGAAACCATCGATGCCTATCGTGTCGTCAGCACCCTGAGAGAGCCCGACAAGATCAGGCGCGTTCTGGGCCTGCGCGCCCGGCTAATCGGGCGCGGCACGCATTTGAAACACCTGCATACTCACCTGTCAACGGTGGCCCAGGGAAGGAGGGCCTTTGTGTGCATAGCGGGTGATGCAGGCACGGGGAAAAGCCGGCTGATCTCAGAATTTAAAAAAGCGTTGGCTCAGGGCGACGTGAAATGGTTTCAGGGAAACGCTTACGCCTATACCCAGGGTGTTCCCTATTTTCCCCTCATCGACTTGTTGGGTCGTGCCGTTGACTTACGCGACGATGATTCACAGGATGTGGTCAGGAAAAAGCTGGCCGCTGAACTCCATCCCGATCGAAGTGAAGACAAAGCGATTTTTTAAACCATCGAGCGCTTGTTTACGCTGTCCAATGACCATGCTCCGCAAATTACGCCGGAGTCGTGGAAAATAAGGCTACGGCAGGCGCTGGCAAGAATGATCAGTAACCAGTCAAAAATCGGGCTGACCGTTTTTTGTATCGAAGACCTGCACTGGGCCGATCCATCCACTGTGGACATCTTCCGGATGGTGCTCAACGAGGCGGATCTTCCCGTTTTATTTCTGATCAGCTGCCGCCCCGCCCAGCTGAACTTCCATCCACACCAGATCACCAACCCCTATTACCAGAGCCAGTGTATTCAGCTTAAAGACCTGTCACCCGAAAAGGGCGAAGAGATGGCCAGATCGCTTCTCCAGTCAGATCAGGTGCCTGCCACGCTGTTAACGTTCATCTCAGACCATTTGGGTGGAAATCCTTTTTTTTCGAAGAGGTGGTCAACGCGCTGATCAACACAGGATCTTTGACCAAAAGAGGAAAGACCTGGGAGCTCTCCGGTCCCATCGGCGAAACGGCTTTCTCTTCCAGTATCACTGCCCTGATTGCCGCCAGGCTGGATCGGCTGGGTGGTGCCGCCAAGCGCATCGTGCAGGAGGGATCGGTCATCGGCAGGCGTTTCTCCCCGGCTATCTTAAGGCGGATCGCTTGCGACCCTGCGTCGGTCGACCACAGCCTGGCCACCCTCGAGTCGCTGGGATTGATCATGCGGAGCGACGACTCCGGTAGAGACCACTTCCTATTCAAACACGCGATGGTTAGGGAGGTGGCGTGCAACAGTCTGTTGAAAAGAGACCGCAGAAACCTGCATGAGAAAATTGCCCGGGCTCTGGAAAGCCAGAGCCCCGACCGCATCGATGCGTTTTGCGAAACCCTGGCGTACCATTTCAGCAACGGTCATTCCATTCACAAAGCCGTCGACTATCTGAAACAGTCCGGCCGCAAGGGGCTGAAAAAATCTGCCGTCATCGAATCCCACAATTACTATGAGAAGGCCTACCGCCTGCTGTTGGACGGTGATCGAATTGCCGCCGATTCGTCTCACGGCATCGTGGAACTGGTCCTGGAGTGGTTTTTCGTATTCGACATGCGCGGGCGATACAAGGATGCACTTATCCTGTTGAAACGGCATGAATCAGCGGCGAAGAACCATGTTGCGCTCCACCTCAAGGGGATGTATCTGACCAGTCTGGGCTGGGCCTATCAACGGCGCGAGAATCTCTGTGCCTCGCGAAACTGTCTGCTGGAAGCACTCGCCAACGGCGAGCGGATTCACAATCACAAGGTCGTCGCCTACGCTTGCGTATGCCTGATCTGGACCTGCACCGCCCAGGGGCGTCTTGACGAAGCACTTGCTTTTACAGCCAAGGCCGAAGAGGCGTCCCGCTTTTTCGAATCAGAGGATCCTTCGTGGTCCTTCGAGATTGATCAGGACCTGGTTCGGTTCGTGCTCACCGGAACGGCTATTGCACAATGGTTTAAAGGTGATTGCCGCCAATGCCGGCATCTGGGAGATCGCCTGCTGGCTTACGGAGAAAAGGCCGGAGATCTGAACAGCATCTCGGAAGGATATCTATGCCACGGTATGGGATGCTTTGCGGCCGGGGACTACCAAGGCGCCATCGAAAAATGCATCCTCGCCTTGGACAGCTCGGCGCCTACCATCTGCGCCGTCAACGCCCTTTTTATAAAGGCTTATGCCCACCTTTCCCTCGGCGAGGTTACCCAGGCAGAGACAAATCTACTTGAGATCCTTTCCTTCTGCAAGACGTCGGGTTGTGAATATATTGGAACATCGGCAGACGCGTTGTCCAGCGTCGTTGCCGTGGCCAAGGGAAATGTCGCAGCCGGTGTGAAAGCCCTCAACAGGCACGCCCGGCGCGCTTTGGCTAACGGAAAGCTCTACCACGCCCAGACCATTCACTACATGCTGGGGTGCCTCTTCTTCCAAATTGCCATGCGCGAGGGCGATTTAAGCTTTGCGATGGTGTTAAGGAACCTGCCGTTTTTGCTGGTCTACCTGCCGCGGGCGGCAAAACATGCGGAACACCATTTCAAAACGGCCATACGGATGGCCGGCCAGACCAATGCTCTGGGCATCAAAGGCCAGGCGTCTCTCGATTTGGGGCGGCTCTATCAGACCAGAGAAAGAAAGCATCTGGCCGTACCGCTGATCAAGGAGAGTATTGGCTTGTTCGAACAACTGGGGGCGGACGGACACCTGAAACGGGCGTAGTCCGCCCTCAACACGTTAGAATGAGGAGCGACCGCTAGGTCGTGCCGCCGCCGGCCATCGCCTTTTTCCGCAAAAGATCGTAAAGACGACGGGTTACCGGTCCCACCTCGCCGTGGCCAATGGATTTTTTGTCGATGCGCACCATGGGAAGCAACTCGGTGACGGTTCCGGTGAGAAACACCTCGTCGGCAGCCAATAGCGCATCGGTTCCAAAAAACGATTCCTGCACATCCAGGTTCACATCCGTGCAGAGGCTCATAACTACCTTGCGGGTAATACCCGGAAGGATGTTGTCTGTCAGCGGATGAGTGGTCAGCCTGCCTCCGGATACGATGAACAGGTTCGAACTGGTTCCTTCGCGGACGATTCCCTGGTCCGACACGAAGATGGCATCGTCGCAGCCCGCATCCAGCGACTTCTGCTTGGCCAGGCTGTTGGACAGCAGTTGAATGGTTTTAATATCACAGCGTCCCCATCGGGTGTCTTGAACGGTGATGGCCGTCGCTCCTTTTTTTCGTTTCTCCGCCGGCACCTCCTTGACCGGCCGGATGGTCATGACGATCTGGGAGGTCATGCCCGGGGTGATGGCATGGTTTCGGGGGGCGACGCCCCTTGTAATCTGAATGTATATGCCTGCCCGAGGGTAGCCGGAAAGGGTGAACATATCCAGAACGGCTTTTCTGATGTCGGCGCGTGAGATGGGATCGAAGGCCAGTTCTCGCATGGATCGCTCCAACCGGTCCAGATGTTCCTCCAGCATGAACGGGCGTCCTTCATAGCTGGCGACAAACTCATAGACCCCGTCACCGAACTGGTAACCCCGATCTTCGATGGGCACGACCGCTCTTTCGATGGGCATGATTTCTCCATTCACATAGGCCAGGTCCGGCATGGGAGCCTCCTTTCGAAGCGCATGATATTGCTTAGGTGAAGTGTTTGGTCGGTGGATCGGTTTTCGTATAAGATTTTTCAACATACACCAAAACGATCTGCGATAAAACCCAATTGGCAGTCAATTAATGGATACTCGATGATATCGTTGATTGGAGGTTTGACACAGGATTCGCTCCTGGGATATACACCTACGGTAGCTGTTCCATGGCTGATCTTTATCGATCAACCAACGGACACAACCCAGTTCGACTGATCGGATAATAGCCGTGAAACCCATCGTTGCCCTTGTTGGCAGACCCAATGTGGGTAAATCTACCCTTTTCAACCGGATCACCCGATCCCGGGATGCCATTGTGGATAACCTGCCCGGCGTGACCCGGGACCGGCATTTCGGGGATGCCCGCTGGAACGATAAAGCCTTTACCCTGGTGGATACCGGCGGATTTGCCGAAGGGGACGACGACGCATTTGCCGCGCACATCCGCCACCAGGTTGAGCAGGCCATCGCCGACGCCGATATCATTGTCATCATCCTTGATGGTAAGGGGGGTATGTCTCCCTTTGATGCCGACCTGATCAACATTTTGCGCACCGCAGACAAACCTGTGTTCCATGTGGTCAACAAGATCGACGGTGAGGGCCAGGAAAAAGCCTTGTCCGATTTTTATAGCCTGGGCATCGATAATCTGTTTCCGGTTTCGGCTGAGCATGGATACGGGGTCCCTGATTTTTTGGATGAACTGACGGCCGGGTTTGCTGAACTGACGGCTGAGGAAGAACGGTCCGATGCCATCCGCATTGGGGTGGTAGGAAAACCCAATGCCGGTAAATCTTCCCTAATTAACGCCATTTTAGGTGAGGCGCGGCTGGTGGTCAGTGATGTCGCCGGCACTACACGGGATTCCATCGACTCCGTATTTACCCGGGGAGACCAGACCTACGTGCTGGTGGATACCGCCGGGATTCGCCGAAAGGGGAAGGTGTCCCTGCGTTTGGAAAAATTCTCGATAATCAAGGCCCTGCGCAGTCTGGAACGGTGCGATGTGGCCCTGATCGTCATCGACGCTGAACAGGGCATCTCCGATCAGGATGTCCATGTGGCCGGCTACGCCCATGACCGCGGATGCGGGGCGATTTTTCTGCTGAACAAATGGGACCGGGTTGACAATCGGGACGGCAAAGCCTTGAAGCGGTTCACGGAAAATCTGCGCATGGACGCCAAATTCCTGAACTTTGCACCAGTGATGACTGTTTCGGCTAAAACCGGACAGCGGATTCAACGCATCTTTCCTATCGTGGATCAGGTTTACGATCAGTATTCGGCCCGGATCACCACCGGGAAGTTGAACAAGGCCATGGACCAAGCCCTGACGCGCACCCAACCCCCGATGCACAAGAGCACGCGGCTCAAGTTCTATTATTCCACCCAGGTGTCCACCCGGCCGCCCACCTTTGTCAGCTTTGTGAACTTCCCGGACGGGGTGCATTTTTCTTATCAGCGCTACTTGGTGAACCAGATCAGGGAAGCCTTTTCCCTGGACAAGACGCCGGTTCGCCTGCTGCTGAAACAGCGCACCGGAAAGAACCCAGCTTTTTTAAACAAGCGTTCCACACACTTCAAACGAAAAAAGCGATCCAGCAAGCGCCCCACTAAACGATAGAGATGGACCTTTTCGACTACCAGGCTTCAGAATCCGCAGATGCCCAGCGACCACTGGCCGAACGCATGCGCCCGCACCGCTTGGCAGACTTGTTCGGCCAGGATTCGGTCACGGGGCCGGGTTCTCTGATTCGCCATGCCATCGAAAATGACCGGATTTTTTCCATGATTCTGTGGGGGCCGCCCGGCTGCGGGAAAACCACCCTGGCGAGGATTATCGCCGGTGAAACCCGATCCCATTTTAGTCACTTTTCGGCGGTGCTTGCAGGCATCAAACAGATCCGTGAAGTCATCGATGAGGCCAAAAAACAGCGGCAGTTCCAGCGCAGGCGAACGATCCTGTTTGTGGACGAGATCCACCGGTTCAACAAGGCCCAACAGGACGCCTTCCTGCACCATGTGGAGTCCGGGTTGATTACCCTCATCGGCGCCACCACGGAAAACCCGTCCTTCGAGGTGATCTCGGCGCTGCTGTCCCGTTGCCGGGTGATTACCCTCAACCTGCTGGACGAGGACGCCTTGGGTTTCGTGATCGATCGGGCAGTGGAAGATGGGAGGGCAGGGCTCGGAGAATTGAATTTATGCCTGGCTGACGATGCCCGGCAGCATTTGATCCGGATTGCTTCTGGGGATGCGCGGAGCGCCCTCAATAACCTGGAGATGGCCGCCACGTTGGCTTTGGCCGAATCTCCACCCCAAACGGGCACTCGCCGAATGATCACCCTGGAGCATGTGGAAAGCGCGCTGCAGAAAAAGGCGCTGCTTTACGACAAGGGTGGTGACGAGCATTTTAACATCATCTCCGCGTTTCACAAGAGCCTTAGGGGCAGTGACCCGGATGCGGCCCTGTATTGGCTGGCCCGCATGCTGGAGGCCGGGGAAGACGCCCTGTATGTGGCCCGGCGCATGGTGCGGTTTGCCTCTGAAGATGTGGGCAACGCCGATCCGTTTGCCCTGCGTCTGGCCCTGGGGGCCATGGAGACTTTTCGGTTTTTAGGGCATCCGGAAGGGGATCTGGCCTTGGCCCAGGCCGCCGTTTATCTGGCCACGGCGCCCAAGAGCAACAGTGTCTACAAGGCATGGAATAAGGTGACGCAGGCGGTCAGAGAAAAAGGCGCGCTGCCGGTTCCATTGCATATTCGCAACGCGCCCACGGGATTGATGAAGGATCTGGGCTACGGCAAGGGATACCGCTATGCCCATGATTTTAAGGACGGATATGCCGTCCAGGACTACCTGCCTGACGCCATCGCCGGCAGCCTGTATTATATTCCGACGGACCGGGGTTACGAGAAGATGATAGCCGGGCGCCTGAAGCAATGGCGGACATTGAAGGAAAAAACCAAAAAATAAAAGCAGGCAACATATGGTTCTTTCTGCCCCTTAAGCGATTGAAATCTCTACATCCATGAACTGCTTCAACGTATTGGCCACGATGCAGCCCCGTTCGGCGATAAGAACCATCTTTTCCATCTGATCCCGATCGATCCCATTGCCCTTCACCGCCATGGCCATTTTCTGGAAGCGGGGCGGCGTCCCATCCAGCGTGCCGCTGACCTTAACGTAAAGCCCCTTTGCCTCGATTCCCCGTCCCTGGAAAGCAGCGATAAGGTTGCTCATGAAACAGCCGCCCAGGCTGGCCACAAACATTTCGCCGCCCATGGGGCCCTGGTTGCCGCCACCTTTTTCCATCGGGCGATCGGTGACCAGTTCATGCTCGCGAATCCGGGTGCGGGCGGCGGTGGAACCCTCAATTTGAGATATTGTCGTGGTGACTTCCGGCACGGTCTGATCCTCCTGTATAAAGTTGTCAATATGTTCAATTTGCTCATGGTCGGTGCAACAATCAAGTTTCTGTGCGATAATAACCAAGGGCCTTGAGATTGAACCGCGATAGCGAGCGCATTCCTCGCCGCTTGCGGCGGGGTTAGCGAGCGAACTGAAAATCGATTTTTTATCCTTACGGTGCTGC
>RCNC010001063.1_pt1 | contig 18341 bp, 18 predicted proteins | sample 2041301 | NCBI WGS metagenome assembly RCNC01 (sample SAMN09708231, study PRJNA481090) | Marine sediment metagenome, whole genome shotgun sequencing project. | biome: marine sediment; feature: ocean; material: sediment; isolation source: Sewage treatment plant 13A marine sediment (STP13A) ... | reverse complement strand
CGACCCAGTCATCCGCGTCGATTTTCTCCACCTTTACCACCATTTCGGTGTAGGTACCCGGAAGTAGTTCGACATAGGGAAAACTCGGTTCAACGGTGTTGGCCAGAAGATCAAAGTGGCGCATTTTCGTCTGTGTCACAGTCGTCATTTTTTTGTTGTGGCCTATCCCCGTGAAAGCACTGAGATGGTGTTCGACGCCCACAACCGTGCATTCTCTTTTTTCGGTGGCACCTGCAGCCTGAAAAGCTGCAAGATCATCTGGCTCAGTCAAATGATAGCACCTACCATATTTTAGTTTTTGAATATCACAACACATGGTACTTCCAAACTCTTCTTCAAAAAGTTTACAAAACTTTCCAGATGGGATAAGAGAATCCTGATAGGCTTTGAAGTCGTTTAATCTTTCCTCTCCCCGGCCATATATCAATCCCAATGCCATAAGTGATCCGGTTACGGTACCACAGGTTTCTCCTCTTTCAGCAATGCCAGGCAGAGCAGTTAATGCCTTTACAATTCCATTGTCTTTTAATCCAAACTGTTCCTTAAGTGCTAAATATGTGCTTTGTGCACAATTATTGGAAATGGCCATATACTTATCAACCTTCTGATCGAGCAAGCGTATAAGCAACTTTCTTGGCATTTTCCTGTTTAATGAAATTTCCTCAGCAGAAAAAGTTTCATTCGGACCTCCAGTTATTATTGTATCCTTTTTACCAGTGCATTTTGATAGAGTTGCTGCTCCTAAAGCAATCGCTGACAGGGCTAGGAAATCGCGTCGTTTATACCTTTTCATTTTAGATGATTATTATCGAGTTTTGATAAAAGTGAATTTCTTAAAAAACTTTTTTCGAGATAAAGTTAAAGAATTCAGTTGTTTTTGTTGGTAATAGGAATATTAAGATTCCTGTTTTGATCTATCTCACATTAATTAAAAGTCATTAATTCTATTTTTTTTGTAAATTCGCCGCTTCATGCTAAAATAGAAACCTTTTTTAAGCCTAAAGCCGGATCAATTGAGAACAAGTGTATATTTCATTTTACCTGAATCAGGTATTACATTTTCTGACCAACTTCAAAATTGTTTTAAGCAAGTTCAAAATCTCACTGGGGAAACTGAAGGTGTTTCAAAAAAAGTAGTAGCTCTTACATTTTTTGTTGGAACAGAAAACCAGGACCAGTATAAGGATTTTAAGAATTCTATAAACTCATCTGTTGAAAAGATATATGGTTCTTTCTGCCCAGCGGTAGCTTGTGTGGCTCAAGCCCCGGAAAATGGCAATATTGTGGGTGTTGAGGTATTTTTGGAGCAAGAGGAATTCAATAATATAATATATAAACAGCTTGAAGGAATACCTTACGTAGTAATTGAACATTCGAGTTTCAATGAAGTTTATGTGCTAGGGTTGACTGGATTTATTGAAGGCGATATTTATGAAAACTCGAATACTGCATTTGCCCTGATGGAAAAAGTTTTGCATGCGGAAAACCTTGATTTTTCAAATGTGGTTCGTCAATGGAATTACATTGAGAATATTACCCATATTCCAGATAAAAACGAGAATCTCCAGCATTACCAGATCTTTAATGATGTAAGGTCAAAATTTTATGGTAAAAGTGATTTTATAAATGGATATCCTTCTGCCACTGGAATTGGAACAGATAATGGTGGAGTTGTAATCAATTTTATTGCCATATCAAATTCTCCATTGAATGAAATTGTCCCACTTATGAACCCAGGACAAATTGATGCCCACAAGTATTCACAAAAGGTGCTGGTGGGAGCTGGAGTTTTTGAAAAGGAGGAAAAGACCTGTCCCAAATTTGAGAGGGGAAAAATGGTGAAATCTGATGAGGGCAGTAAGGTATATATATCTGGAACTGCTGCAATAGTTGGTGAAAATACAGTGCATCCAACTGATGTTGGAAAACAAACCTTAACTACGATCAATAATATTAAGAATCTCACTAAACCTGGGAATTTCCCTGATCGGAATGATTTCAAATCTTTAGAGAATGTTGATTATTCCTATGTCAGATCTTATGTGAAGTACAATAAGGATATTGGTATTGTTAAAGAAATATGCGAAAAGCAGTTTAATAGCCAATGTTTTCAATACCTGATTTCAGATATTTGCAGAGGAAATCTTCTTGTTGAGATTGAAGCGCTTATTGAATTCTAAATAATCGATAGTCACCCTGAACTCCTCAAGGCAGGTCGGACGGTTTCCAGAACAATCTTTGTATGCAATTATAAGATATTCTCCTCCAGTCTAGTCTTCTACAGGCTCAGCCTGACTGGAGGAATTTACTCTCGCTACTAATGTAGTCACCTTGAGCAAAGGACTTTCTACTTCTCCTTTTTAACAGCAAATAAGAAGTCACCCAGAGCTCCGCCAGACAGGTTGGACGGTTTCCGGAACAATCCTTGTATACAATTTTTAGATATTGTTCCTCAGACTAGTCTTCGATAGGCTCAGACTGACTGGAGGAACTAATCTACGTTACTAATGTAGTCACACTGAGCCTGTCGAAGTGTAGGTGGAACAAAAGAATAGGGATTCTTCCCCGCTTGTCGAATGTGATTAAAAGAATAGACTTCAGCAGGTGTTTGTCTCAGCTCAATCAAAAGTCTTTGTTTGTCATGCCGGGTGGAGCTCAGTCTGACATTCAGGTTTTTTAGAAATTCAATCGCACAACAGAATATTAAAAATTCTTCCTTCATCAATGTGAAAATACTTTTACCATTATAAATTGATCTTTTCGTCAACTTTCTTCAAAATATTGATTCAATTCTCATTGGAATTAATCCTTATATTTAGTAATATTGTATATAAATCCTAGAAATCCAGAATATTGCGAATGATTTAAAATGCTTTTCTTGCTGACAAAAATCATTATTTAGTAATAACTAATTAGCTTATTTTGACTATCTTTTATTATAAATTAACCCTATTTATAAATAAGTAGTTTAGAATTTCAAACTATTTATATTATCTTAGATTTTATTTTGCATATTTATTTAGATTATTTAAGCTTAACGAAGTTTTGTAATCGGCTAAATATTAACTAGTAACCTAATTATTAACTTAAAATTTTCTATTTATGAAAAAGCTTTATGTGGTTGCCTTTTTGCTCATTGTAGCAATGGTAGGCAATGTTTTTGCGCAGGAGCGTACTATTACAGGTACCGTTACTTCTGCGGATGATGGCATGGAACTTCCGGGAGCGAGTGTTGTCATTCCGGGTACCCAGCAGGGTACGGTAACCGATGTTTCCGGCCGTTACTCACTCAGCGTTCCTGAAGGAACAACTCAATTAGAGTATTCTTTCGTTGGAATGAAGCCTATTTTGGTTTCTATTGTAGGTCTAAACACGGTTGACGTAGTTTTAGAAATGCAATCAATGGCGCTGAATGAGGTGGTTGTAACTTCTCTGGGTATTTCCCGCGAGAGGAAATCACTTGGATACGCGGTTTCTGAAGTAAGTGGCGATGAAGTTTCCACTGTGAAAGAAACCAACGTGATCAATTCACTGGCCGGTAGAGTTTCTGGTGTAAACATTACCCAGTCAACATCCGGACCAGGTGGTGGTACCAGGGTAATTATCCGTGGTAACAACTCTCTCTCTGGTAATAACCAGCCATTGTATGTAATTGATGGTATACCTATGGACAACTCAGGTTTTGGTGGTGCCAATGGTGGTGGATCAGGTGAATACTCACGTAGGGATGGTGGTACCGGTGTTTCCGATATCAACCCTGACGATGTGGAATCCATTTCTGTATTGAAAGGCCCGAATGCGGCCGCTTTGTATGGTTCAAGAGCCGCCAACGGGGTAATTCTTATTACCACTAAAAAAGGTAGTGCCAGAAAAGGGGTAGGTGTCACACTTACTTCCAATGTTATGTTTGATTCACCATTATTGTTACCTGAATATCAGAACAAATATGGACAGGGATCAAGTGGTGATATGCCCAATGATTATGCCGACCTGGAAACATTTAAAACCAATGGTGGTTCCTGGGGTGGCGAAATGGATGGCAGTAGCCAGATGTACTGGGTAGAAGATCCCCTGGGATCAGGAAATCCAATCATGCGTCCATATTCTGCTCAGCCTGATAACGTAAAAGATTTTTTCCAGACTGGTTTCAATGCTGTAAATACAGTGGCTATTGAAGGCGGAAATGAGCTTGCCAATGTACGTTTTTCATATACCAATACACAGAACCAGGGTATTATGGAAAATACCGGCTTGAAAAGAAATAACTTTAACCTTCGTGCTTTTGTACAACCGGCAAAGTTTATGTCTGTTGATGCCAAGGTTACCTATTTCAATCAATATGCACAGAACAGGGCTGAACAGGGAACCCAGGGTATCATGTCTTATTTATATGACATTCCAAGGAACGTTCAGATTGATGATTACAGGAACTATCAGAATCCGGTGAATTATGCTGCCGTATCACATGCCACACTGGGACAAAACCCTTATTGGACCTTGTACAATGATGTATTAGATGATACAAGAAACAGAATACAGGGTTTCGCAAAAGTGAATTTTGATATTACAGATTGGTTCTCATTCTTTATTCGTGTAGGTACCGATTTAGTTACCCAGAATTTCGAGCGTATTGACCAGTACGGTCACTGGTATAACCCTCAGGGTTATTTGAACTTTAGCACAAACAGGGTACAGGAAACAAACGCTGATTTCTTGTTAATGTTTAAGAAAGCAATTAGCGATGATTTTAATTTTAGTGCAAATGTAGGTGGAAATGCCATGCATAATACCTATACAGCACAGAGTGTAAGCGGTTCAAGGTTCAAAATTCCAACCAAACCTACCACTTCAAGTGCAGAGGAAGTAAACGCTGGTTATACACCATTACGTGAGAAAAGGATTAATTCTTTGTACGCGTCGGCTTCCTTTTCATTCCGCAACTTTATATATCTTGATCTTTCTGGCCGAAATGACTGGTCATCTACTCTTCCTGAGGACAATTGGTCATATTTCTATCCCTCAGTTAGTTTAGCTGTATTGTTGAATGAATTTATTGATCCGAATAGAAACGTGCTGGATTATTTGAAAGTTAGAGGAAGCTGGGCACAGGTGGGTAGCGATACTTCACCATACCAATTAGACCTAACTTATAATTTGAACTCTTCAACCACTTCATACTTAGGTCTGACTACTTTGAGTAGGCCAGGTGTAAGATTAAATCCAGACCTTAAACCAGAAAGAACTTCTTCTCTGGAATTTGGTGCAGAATTTAGAATGTTCAACAGTAGACTTTATGGAGATTTTTCATACTATAGTATATCATCAACGGATTTGATTATGGATGTTCCTGTTTCTCCTTCCACTGGATATAGCAGCTTTAGAAGCAATGTTGGGGAGGTTACCAATAAAGGTTTTGAGATTATGGTAGGTGGTACACCAGTACAGACCAGCAACTTTAGTTGGGATGTGGCCCTGAATTTAGGTCATAATAAAAATGAGCTTGTAGAACTTACTGAAGATCTCACCGGATATACCTTTACCACAACAAACAGTGGTATTGTTTCTGTAAGAGCTACTGTAAATGGTGGTTATGGAGATATCTACGGAACTGTGTGGCAGAAAACTGACGATGGCCGCAATATTGTGAATTCAGCAGGTGTGCCTCAATCAAGTTCAGAAAAAGTTTTACTGGGTAATTATCAGCCTGATTGGATTGGTGGTTTAACCAATACCTTCCGCTTCGGCAACCTGAAATTGAACTTCCTGATCGATGCTCGCTTTGGTGGTCAATTATACTCTGGATCTGATGCTGGACTGCAAGGATCTGGTGTTGCTGCCGTTACTGTAGATAGGGAAGCTCGCGTAGTGGATGCCGTTGTAAATACAGGTACTTCGGAAGCTCCGATTTATGAAGCAAATACTGTAGAAATTACTGGAGCCCAGTGGCACTCATCCATGGCAGGTATGGCTGAAACCCATATATATGACCAAACAAACATACGACTAAGAGAATTATCATTGCTGTATACCTTTAAGTTTGGTGGTGAAGTTGTTCAGGACCTTACTATTGGTTTGGTTGGAAGAAACCTTTTCTTCCTCTATTCTGATATGAAGAACTTTGATCCTGAGTCATCCTTCAGTACAAGTAACTTCTCACAGGGAGTTCTCTGGTATAACCTTCCTACTACCCGAAGTATCGGATTTAACCTAAATGTAAGATTCTAAACTAAACAGAAAGATAAGATCATGAAAACAATAAAAATTATATTTGTAGGCTTAGTTCTTGCATTCGGATTATTTTCCTGTACAAAAGATTTTGTAGAGATTAATACAAATCCGAATGCGATATTGCCTGAAGAAGCAAGTGCGCGGTATTTTATTACCAACACGCAGTACAGACTTTATGCACCAGACCGCTATCCATATTGGAGAGCTCATTTGATTCATGTTGACCGTTATGCCGGCCATTTCACTTTTGGACATCATGGTTCATGGTGGAATGGTGGATTGGGCTATACTTATAGTTCATCCTATACGGATGCCGCATGGGGATTCCTTGAAGGCTACTTAGGTGGACTGGATAATTTTAAAAAGCTGACTGCTCCAGGTGGAGATTTTGAGAATCCCTTGATGTTTGCAGTTGGAGACATTATGGAAGGATTATATTACCAGATGTTTACAGATGTATTTGGTGAAGTTCCTTATTCGGAAGCTGCGAATGCAGATATTGCGCTTCCTAAATTTGATACTCAGAAGGAAATCTATACGGGCATTATTGCTACACTTGATGGGGCCATGGCTGTTATTGGGGATAATACTTCTACCGGGAACGGTGTGGAAGACCTGGGTAACAATGACCTCTATTGTGGTGGTGATTTGCAGAAATGGAAAAAACTGGCCAATACTTTGAAGCTTAGGGTAGCAACTCGGGCATTCGGAGCTACAGGTGATGATTTTGCTGCTGGTGCTATAACTTCCGCTTTAACAGCTCCATTGCTTGAGGCTGGTGACGATGTAATGCTAACAAAGGATGATGAGATTTCCCAGTGGACAGCAGCTGCCTATTCTGATGTATGGTATCGCTTTGGTGGTTATGGTTCCAAATGGAGTGTAGGCCAGGTATTGATTAACTATATGCTGAATAATGATGATCCTCGTATATCTGAGTATGCAAAAATGGCAGAAGGTGGATCCTTTACCTTTGACAGACCTGATGAAACCGGAAATCCTGAAGGCTATGCTGCATTTGAGAAGAATACAAAATTCCTTGCTCATGCAATCAATCAAGCCATAGATGTCCAGGGTGGTGATACCTCAGCGGTATTTTCTTTAGCTGGAGATTTAAGTACAGCTACTTTTAATGTACCTGAGAATTTGTATTACATTGGTCAACCAACCAGGTTAAGCAGTAGAATTAAAGGGATGGCAAGAGCTGAGTTTTGGAGTGATCCTGCTGAGCCGATTATTCAGTTTAAAAACGAAGGAAAACCCATTCGTGAAGAGCTGATTATGTCAGCTGCAGAGTCTTATTTCTTACAGGCACAGGCTGCCTTGAATGGATTTGCTGGTGATGCGCAATCATTGTATGAAATGGGAATTACTTCAGCCATGAAACTTTGGGGAGTAGGTGATGGAGACATCGCAGCTTACATAGCCAGTGGTGCTGATTTAACTACTGTCTCATATGAGAATATTGCTCTTCAGCGTTGGATAGCATGTTATACCGATGGTTTTGAAGCCTTCTCCATTGTTAGAAAGACTGGCTATCCTACAGAGCTTACAGTAGGTGTTGGTGACATCGATATCTTCTCAATGGGTGATGCTAGCTTAAATGGTGCCTATCCATCCAGGATGAAGTATGGTAACAATCCATACAATACCAATCTTACTGAACTTAATATAGCTATTGGCCGCCAGGGACCAGACGAACAAGGTACACAACTTTGGTTTGCTAAGTAATAGCTAACTTTTATGATACTCTAAAAACCGTTCCGCAAGGGACGGTTTTTTTTATGCTTTTTGGGTGTGGGCTGACAGAAGAAAATTCATTTTCATACAGTAATTTAGTCACTTTGAGCCTGTCGAAGTGTAGGCGAAAAAAAAGAATAGGAACCTCTAACAGTCGAATTCAACGGTGCTCAGACTGACTGGAATTAATTATTTATGATTATAAAAAGTCACCCTGAGCATAGGCCTTTCGACTTCTCATTTCTAACAACACATAAGTAGGTCACACCGAAGTCTCAGATTGACTGGAGGAATATACTCTCGTTAATAATGTAGTCACCTTGAGCCTGTCGAAAGGTAGACGAAACATTAGATTAGAGATCATTTCCAGTCGTCTTCGACAAGCTCAGACTGACTGGAGGGATTCTTTCGTCCAGGTGATCTAGTCACACTGAAATTACCCTGAAGTCTTTCTTGAGGGTTTGTAATGTCTCATAAGCCCGGAGTAAAGAGATAGGCAATACCGTTGAAGCGCCAAAGGTGTGAGATAATATAAAATAGTGTTAAAGAAGATCTCTCACTCATTACAATTCGTTCGAGATGACAATGATCAATTGAAACCTGTTTATTCAATTTGCAAATACATTGAGTTTCGCAAAAAATTGCTTAGTGTAATTATTTTTTATCTCTGCGAAGCTTTTTACAATTGTAATTATTAAACTCCACTCTGATGTTAAAAAGCAGTATGTTGAATTAAGGAATCTTATTATTGAGTTATGGACATGTATATAGCTACTTATACATAAGTGAATTAGCCGGGTTTGAGTTAGTTAAATTTTAGAAAGTAAGCAATTTAGGTATTTAAAGGCGAAGGCTTTTTGAGGAATCAATACATTTTATTGATCATTATACCCCAGGAATCACGGTCTTTCATTGTGAATTGTAAGTCACCAGCTCCATGCGTTCTAAGTGTAAGTCCCTTCGGGGAGAAGATACCGTTTTTGAAGTAAAAAATCTCCTTTATCTGCTTAAATAATATTTCAAGGTTGAACTTTTGAGTAGCATCAAGGCCTGTTTTAAAATATATCCTTTGGTTGGTAAGAATTAATTTTCCATCAATTTTTTCCTGATCATTTATATGAATTGAGTTCGTAGCTTTAATTACGACTTCATTTTCTTTAAGGTTTACTTTCATGGGATTTTATGCTTGCGTTACTATATATCTTAATAGCCAGGAATGATCTTTAAAATAAACTTCATAAATAAGACGTATGAAATGACGATTCGTTGCACCAAAATGTAATTTTTAATTTATTTTTATTGTGTTTTAATAACTAATAATATCCACATGAGAGGTCAGAAAGAGTTATATGAGGTATTTGAAAAGCTAAATATAGAATTTGAGTATTATGAACATCCTCCAGTACCTACTGTTGAAGAGGCTATTAAATACTGGAAAGGGATGGATGCCACCAAATGTAAAAATTTATTTTTCAGGAATCATAAAGGGAACAAACACTACCTGGTTATATTGGAGCATAGTCAGAACCTGAGGATAAAGGATCTGGAAGGCCGGTTAAAACAAGGAAAAATCAGTTTTGCCTCAGAACAGCGCTTAATGAAACATCTGGGATTAACACCGGGTTCAGTAACTCCTTTTGGACTTATTAACGATTCAGAGAATCATGTACACGTTTTTTTGGATGAGAATCTGAAAAAGTATGACAAGATTAGCTTCCATCCCAATATTAATAGTGCTTCTATTGTTGTATCGTTCGAGGATTTTTTGAAATATATGAACTGGGTAGGAAATTCATATGAGTTCCTGGAGTTATATTGAGTAGTTTTAGCAGATTTTTTTTGGATGACATATCGGCTAATAACTGAAACAACTTGAAACCATCTGAAACTACTTGAAACAACTTGAAACCATCTGAAACCATCTGAAACAACTTGAAACCATCTGAAACTACTTGAAACAACTTGAAACCATCTGAAACTAATTGAAACAATTTAAATCTAAGTTAAATAGTTAATTTGAAAGGCGTAAAACATTAAACAATAGAATAAATGAAATTAAATAGCATTGAGTCTGTATTTGAATTAACAAATGGTGTTGAAATGCCTGTTTTAGGCCTGGGCGTTTTTATGTCGAAAGATGGAGATGAAGTAATAAATGCAATCCATTCAGCTGTTGATGTAGGATATCGTAGTATTGACACTGCCGCGATCTATGGAAATGAAAAAGGTGTTGGTTCAGCCATTGCCACTTGTGGAATTCCTCGTAGTGAAATGTTTATAACGTCAAAAGTATGGAATGCCGATCAGGGTTATAAAAGTACTCTGAAAGCTTATGAGGAAAGTCTAAACAAATTAAAGCTTGATTATCTCGATCTATATTTAATTCACTGGCCTGTAGAGGGACTATACAAGGAGACATGGAATGCAATGGAGGATTTGTATAATGCAGGGAAGCTTAGGTCTATAGGGGTAAGTAATTTCCTTGTTTCACATCTGGATAATTTGTTAACAGACTGCCGGATAATTCCTATGGTCAACCAGATTGAGTTTCACCCATATCTGACACAAGCATCGCTTATTGATTTTTGTAAATCCAAAAAAATTGTTCCAGAGGCCTGGAGCCCAATAATGAAAGGAAAAGCCGGTGGAGTTCCTGAATTGGTTGAAATTGGCAGAAAGTATGGAAAATCAGCCGAGCAGGTAATTTTGCGATGGGATATCCAAAAAGGTATTATTACCATCCCAAAATCAGTTAAGCCCGAAAGAATAAAATCTAATTCTGAAATATTCGATTTTGAGCTGAGTAAAGAAGAAATTAGTTTGATCGATAAGCTTGATGAAAACAAGCGTTTTGGACCTGATCCTGCAAACTTTAATTTTTAAAGGGGATTATTATAGCTTATTGATTTGGACCATTTTTATGGCTGTAATGGCTGCTTCATCTCCCTTATTTCCATGTTTTCCCCCAGATCGATCCTGTGCCTGCTGAAGCGTATCAGTAGTAAGAACTCCAAATACAAAGGGGATCTCATAATCGAGATTTAATTCGGTAATTCCATGAGTCACTCCCTGGCTGATAAAGTCAAAATGAGGTGTTTCACCACGAATGACACATCCCAGGCAGATAACGGCATCAAGTTCTTCTTTTTCAGCCAGTACCCTTGACCCAAAAGTGAGTTCAAAACTACCGGGAACATTCATTAAAACTATATTCTCATCTGCGACTCCATGTTTACGAAGTGTTTCAACTGCACCTTCAAGCAGGGCATTGGTAACTGCTTCGTTCCACTCCGAAACTACAATCCCAAAACGCATATTTCTTGCATTTGGAATGCTTTCAGAATTATAAGAGGATAGATTTTTTAAGTTTGTGGCCATGGGGTAAAAATGGGTTAAAAAAAATCCCCTAAGTGGGGATTCTATAAAATATTATTCTTTTATTTTCATTTTAACATTTGAAATGAACTTGTCTATATCCTGAGCTTCAGAGCTTTCTGGAAAGTCCTTTTTAATGGTTTCGTAAACACCCAATGCTTTCTTATTTTCATTTCGGTCTTCATACAACTGACCGGCTTTCATATAATAAATTGGTGAGGTGAAGTCATTCTTCCGTTGTTTTGCAGCTTTCAGATACATACTAAGGGCATCTTTTTCCTTGCCCAATTCTAAGAATGCATCACCAATGGCGCCTGTTGCAACACTGGATACCATTTCATCTTTTGAATCAAAATCTTTCAGGTAATCAACGGCATCTTCATATTCTCCTAAATGAAGAAAGGAAATACCAGCATAGTAATTTGATAGGTTTGCTGATTTTGTAATACCGTATTCATCGATTATCTCAATAAATCCCATATTGTTTCCATCGCCATACAAGGCCAGGTTAAATGAATCGGCTTCAAAATAATCTTCAGCAGCATACATTTGCGATTGTGCTTCAACCTCCTTAGGACCAACTATATATCTTTTGTATAAAGTAAATCCTACAACTATAATAGTAATTGCCAGAACTATAATGGTTAAGCTTTTCTGGTTTTCTTCAATATATTTCTCTGTGCGACTAAGGGCATGTTCAACGCCTTCAATTCCCTGTTCGGTCACATCAACTTTCTTCTTTGCCATATTTAATTATTTCTTAATATAAGTCCAAAATTTTCGCAAATGTAGGTTTTTGTTTTCTAAATTGAAATACTTATCAATAAAATTTCTGTCGAATTAAAATATAGCTCAAAAATTTATACTAATATTGTTTTATCCAAAACGATGTCATACCAAACTAAATTTTTACTTTTGTATGAAAGGTAACAATACACCAAGCACATGAATCTTGAAAGACTTTCACTAATTAATTTCAAAAATTACGAACAAGCTGATTTTCATTTTTCTACAAAGCTTAACTGCTTTGTTGGTGATAATGGAATGGGGAAGACAAATTTGTTGGATGCCATACATTACCTTTCTCTAACGAAAAGTTTTTTTACTTCTATCGATAGCCAGAATATTAAATATACTTCTGAGTTTTTTATGGTAAAAGGGGATTTTAATTTAGATGAAAAAACTCAAACTATTGCCTGCTCTGTGCAAAGGAACCGGAAAAAGAAATTTACCCGGAATAAGAAGGATTACAAGAAGCTGGCAGATCATATTGGCCTCATTCCGGTGGTAATGATCTCTCCGGCCGATTCAGCCCTAATTCTGGGTGGCAGTGAAATACGACGTAAGTTTATGGATGCGGTTATCTCCCAGTATGATAGAAATTATCTAGAGGACCTGATAAACTATAATCGAGCACTTTTACAACGCAATATACTTCTGAAATCCTTTTTTAGAAATGGACGATTTGAGCCGGATTCCCTTGAATTATGGAATGACCAGTTAATCCCGCCTGGTGAAAGGATACATAAAAGACGGATAGAATTTGTTTCCAATCTATTACCAAAATTCCAGGATTACTATAATACTATATCTTCCTGGAAAGAAAAAGTGGGATTATCTTATAAGTCACAACTACATGACAATGATTTTAGAGAGTTGTTGACAAGAAATCGCGACAAAGATGGTATCCTGCAGTATACAACTGTAGGAATTCATAAGGATGATTTGCAATTAGAACTTAACGACCATCCAATTAAGAGGGTAGGTTCACAGGGCCAGCAGAAAACTTACCTGGTAGCTTTGAAGTTTGCAAAATTTAATTTCATGCAGCAGGTAACCGGCAAAAAACCAATTTTACTGCTGGATGATATTTTTGACAAATTTGACGCTTCCAGGGTAAAACAGATTATTCAAATAATATCCGAACCTGAATATGGGCAGATTTTCATTACGGATACCCATAGAACCCGGCTGGAAGAAATATTACAGCAATTAAATGCTGATCATAAGGTTTTCCGTATTAACCATGAGGTTTCCGAAATAATTGATGCCTGAGTATCGAACAATGAGAAGAAGTAAAACCCATAGCATAGGAGAAGTAATCCGTTCCTATTTAGAGGATACCGGCCTGGATCATAAGCTCAAGGAGGTGAATCTTATAGAAAGTTGGGAAGAAATTGTGGGGAAGATGATATCAAACCGAACAGAAAAAATTGAGATCAAGAACGGTAAAATGATCATCTACCTGAAATCTTCTGTGGTAAAAAATGAACTTATGATGTTGCGTGAATCCTTGAAAGAGGCTCTCAACAATAAAGCCGGTGAGGAAATCATCCACGAAATTGTTTTAAAGTAGTCTCCATTCTTCCCCTGCAAAACTATTTAGTGGCTAATGAATCACAATAGCCTGGCTATAGAATGACTATCGGAATGCATTTTCCCCTAAAACCTTTCAAAATTTGAAAAGAAGAAATTACCTTCAATGATGGCATTTTCATCGCTATCAGATCCATGTACCGCATTATTTTGCATGGATTCAGCAAATTTCTTGCGAATGGTGCCTTCCTCCGCTTTTGTGGGGTCGGTACTTCCAATCAGCAATCGGAAATCTTCTACGGCATTTTCTTTTTCCAAAATTATGGCCACGATGGGGCCGGAAGTCATAAATTCAACCAGATCATTGTAAAAGGGTCTTTCCTTATGAACTGCGTAGAAAGCCTGGGCTTGCTCCCTGTTTAATCGGGTATATTTCATTGCCTTGATTCCAAACCCACCTTGGGTTACATCGGTAATAATTTGCCCAATGAAGTTGTTTTTTACTGCATCGGGTTTGATCATCGTAAAAGTTATAGTTCCTGCCATTTTTTTTTGATATTTGCTTCAAAGATAGAAAAACAAAATTTTATACCAGTCTTCAAAGCAGGGTCGACGTAACTTTAGATAAAGTTTAGTTCTTAGAATGCTTAATTTTGGAAGTTATTTTAGTTATTTAGAACTAATTTGTATTGATGTCAGGTATTTGATGAACTATATGGATTTGAGGTTTAAGTTATTCTCTGGTAATTATGAATGGATATATTTCTCAAATATCCCATGTTTATGGGATGGTAATAAGTTTGGTGAACATTGCAGGATTCCTTATATTGTGCGATAACTAAAAAATTAAAACTATGAAAAAAATTCTGAGTACCCTATTAATTCTCCTTTTTATGGGAGTGAGCTTTACAGGCTGTGAAAAAATTAAGTCCTTAGCCGATCACGAATTTGATGTTGAACTGAGTGGCTATTTAGATGTTGTAGTAGAAGGTGAGGGACTATTAAAATCTTTAGATGTGGCTGGCAAGATTGACGAGACAGTGAAAATAACACCTAAAAATAATGAGGATATTCTTGAATACTGGGATGAAATTAAAAAATTTGCAATTAACTCTTGTAAACTTGTTTGTGAAAATGACGGAGGTTTGGCGGGGACAGTGTTAACAAATATAGTAGTAACTGTTACGGGCGTTGAAAAAGCTGAATTTTTTATCCAAAGCTGGACTATAAGCAATGGTGCAACTTATGAATTAACTGATAGTGATGAAAACTATAGGAATCTTGTAAAGATACTTGAGGGGGGAGAGGCTTTTGATGTGAGATTTAAAGCAGATTGCGATGTAGTGGGCGCTCATTTTGGTTTCGAATTTTTAGAAGATGTAAAAATAACTGCCAATCCATTATAAAGTAAAACTGGTTAATAACAAATAGGTTTCTAACTTGAAGCAGGTGTTGGGTCTAATTGCTTGGATCCAATACCTGTTTTTTTTGCTCGTACATATTACTTTCATTCTTTCAATTCCAATATTTCCCTATTTTTCTATCTTTGTGCCAAATTGAAAACCAGAAGAATAGTGGAATATATATCCAATACCCTTATAGAAAAAACAAAATCTGCCCTTGAAGCAGCCACAGACATTGTCATCCTGACCCATATGAACCCGGATGGGGATGCCCTCGGTTCTTCGCTGGGATTGTATCACTTCCTAAAACTATCAGGTAAGAATGTAACCGTCATTTCACCAAATTCTTATCCGGATTTTTTGCACTGGCTTCCGGGAGATGATGAGGTAGTTGAATTTGATAAGAAATCAAAAAAAGCAACCAGATTTATATCTCAGGCAGATACCATCTTCCTTCTTGATTTCAATGAATTGAAAAGGATTGGTAAAGTGGGCGAAGTGGTTTTAGAGAATAAAAAGGCTACCAAAATACTGGTGGACCATCATCCCAATCCGGTTGAAAAATGCCAGATTGAAATTTCAGATATTCGGGTGAGTTCCACTGCAGAACTGGTGTTTCATCTCTTGTCCTCTATTGATAAGACCAAGGTTTCAGATTTGGCTGTAAGTGAGTGCTTGTTTACAGGAATATTGACCGATACCGGCTGTTTTAGCTTTAATTCCTCCAGACCATCAACTTATGAGGCTGTGGCAACTTTGTTAAAGGCAGGAGTTAATAAGGATAAGATATATGATAATCTTTACAATAATTTTTCTGCGGATAGGATGAAACTACTAGGTTTTAGCCTCGATTCCAAAATGAAGGTAATCAAGGAATATAAAACAGCCTATGTAAGCCTTTCCAGGGAAGAAATGGAAAAGTATAATTTTTCTGTTGGAGATTCAGAAGGCTTTGTAAATTTTCCGCTGAGTATTAAGGGCATAATCTTTTCTGTACTTTTTCTTGAAAAAAAGGGACATGTTAAACTTTCATTACGATCTAAAGGTGATTTCCCGGCCAATGAAGTGGCAAAAAAATATTTTAATGGAGGTGGTCATAAAAATGCAGCAGGTGGGGAATCGAAACTGTCCCTAAGTGATACGATTGAAAGATTTGAATCTATTTTGCCAGAGTATAGCCAATTGTTGAAATAAAATGTACAAGAACATCTTCATATTGTTCATGATTCTTTTTTCAATCCTATCCTGTAAGGGAAAAGAAGAAAAAATGAATAATCGTGCCATTGATGATCAATCATTAATGGAAGTTAACCGGTTCCTGGTGGAGAAAGACAAGGAATTGATAGATGCATACATAAGAAGAATGGATTGGAAAATGTCTGAAGATTCAACTGGGTTCTGGTATTACATTGTTGAGCCTGGGGATGGAACGGGAGTCGCAAGGGGAGATATATTAACCATCGATTATTTTGAAAGCTTACTGGATGGCACCTTGTGCAATACTACACTTGGTAAGGAACCCCGGACCTTCAGGCTTGGATATAATGAAATTACAAGAGGATTGGATGAAGGAATTGCTAAGATGGAGGTGGGTGATTCCGCCCGGTTTATTTTCCCACCAAATATGGCTTATGGATTAGCTGGAGATGGAGCCAGGATCCCGCCCAGGTCAGTTGTTGTTTGTCAGGTTAGACTCCATGCCAGAGAAAAATAGCCTGAGCATAGGATTTGCAGACAGGATTTAATCAAAAATATTTAATAATTGGTATAGTATTTGATAGAGCATTAATCAACTTTAAAGCCAAATTATGAAAACAATAAAATCGATATTTCCCATTCTGGTCATCTTTCTTATTCTAATTGGATTAAACAATGCCTGTGTGAAAGGGACGGATCCGGAACAGGAAGAAATGGAAAGATTAGCAGAGTTCCTGAAAGTAAATAACGTCACAGAAGATCCTAAGCCAAGTGGCCTGTATTATCTTGAGCAAAAGGAAGGCGAAGGGGAAGCTCCTGTTGTTGGGGATACGGTGGGTATTAATTTTGTACAAAGCAATATAATGGGCTATGTTTCAAATACCAATATTGAAGAAAAAGCAAAGGAGTATAATTTATATGATCCAGGCTTCACCTATGAACCTTATCGATTTGCGTTGGGTGATACGGCCATTATTGCTGGAATTAATGAAGGAATTGGCTATATGAAACAAGGCGGGGAAGCTACTTTGGTAATCCCGTCCAGCATTGGTTTCCAGAATTATGAGACTGTGCTAGCGTATATAGAACTGGTGGAAGTGAAAAAAGAATCAAATTAAATATAGTTTAAATTATTTTCAATGAAAAGAATCTTGAATTCAGCTAAAATAGTAACATTTTTAGCATTGGTATTATTTGTGAGCTCATGTAATAAGAATAATGATGATGAGCAAAAGAAAATGGAAGAAGAAGCATTACAACAATATTTAATAGACAATAATATCACAACAGAACCGCAAGCCAGCGGGCTTTACTATATTGAGACTCTGGAAGGAACCGGCAATGCACCCACGAATGGCCAACAGGTTGCTGTGCATTATACTGGAAAACTCCTTGATGGATCTGTATTTGATTCTTCCATTGGAAAATTACCCTTTACTTTTCCGCTAGGTTATGGATATGTCATTGCAGGTTGGGATGAGGGCATTGCCTTAATGAAAAAGGGAGGTAAGGCTACGCTTATTATACCATCCTCTCTGGGCTATGGTTCATCTGGATCTGGTTCCACAATTCCTCCCTATTCAAACCTGGTTTTTGATGTTGAATTGGTGGACATTGGAATGTAGAAGAATGAAAAGATCACTCAGTACATGGGTATTCTTCTTTTCTTTTTTACTGATATTTTATTCGCATTGTTTTGCACAGGTAGTTGGAGAGAATCCAGCCACACTTTCTGACTATGAGTTCTCGCAAACAACATCCGGTGTTGAAATAACCTTTATAAACAAAGGTTCCGGTAATACTGTAAAGGTGGGAGACCTAATAAGGGTTCACCTGGTAGGATCTCTTTCTGATGGAACAGAATTTTTCTCAACTATAAAGAGGAATAAACCCATCAATGTAGTTGTTGGTATCGGTACGCTCATTCCAGGACTTGATGAAGGCCTGCAAAAACTCACATTAGGATCAAAAGCAATTCTTAAAATACCTGCTACAATGGCTTATGGCGAGCAGGGTTATGGTAAAAGTGTTCCTCCAAACACAGATCTAATATTTCAGGTTGATCTAATAGAAATATTGGTA
>RCNC010001062.1_pt1 | contig 18377 bp, 13 predicted proteins | sample 2041301 | NCBI WGS metagenome assembly RCNC01 (sample SAMN09708231, study PRJNA481090) | Marine sediment metagenome, whole genome shotgun sequencing project. | biome: marine sediment; feature: ocean; material: sediment; isolation source: Sewage treatment plant 13A marine sediment (STP13A) ... | reverse complement strand
TGATTTTGGTCGATCGTTCGGCAAGCATGCTGCATGAGACTATTGTTAATATTCTTATTCGCAGAAACATGCCGGAATCGGAGCAAGTGCAATCGGTCAAGTGGCTTCAAGTTGTTGCGTCAGTCGACTGGCTGACAACGCAGCTGAAGCCCGCGAAGGAATTTCAAGTCTACATGTTCAGCAACACCGCGGAACCCGTTCTACGTGGGACCGATGGTCTCTGGCTGAAGACTGACGATACCGATCAGATCGCTGCTGTTCTCCGAACATTGCGTGGTACGGTTCCGAAAAACGGCACCAACATGCATGCCGCGTTCAAGGTCATTCGTGATATGAAGCCGCGGCCTGACAATGTGATATTGTTGACGGACTCGATGCCAACAATGGACGCGCCGACATCGAGTAAGTCGCAGGTTCTCGCGGGTGAACGCCTCAATTACTTCACGTCCGCCAGACAGCTGATACCCAGCGGTATACCGGTCAACATCATGCTGTATCCGATGCAGGGCGATGCTCAGGCAGCGGTATCCTTTTGGACCCTCGCACTGCAGACGAAGGGTTCATTCATGACTGTCAGCCACGACTGGCCCTAGGGGGAAATTGCATTGGCCAGAAGACGCAGAAATATCGAGGCTTTCAGCCTGTCCTTTCTCGACTGTATTTGCTGCGGTTTCGGGGCGATCATCCTGTTGCTGGTGCTCAGCAAAATTTACGAACCTGTTGTCGTCGAAGAAGCTGACGAAGACCTGAGGCAGTTGATCGCGTTGTTGCAAAAGGAGTTGTTCGAGATTCGCGGCACATCCACTATCCTCGATAGAACGCTCAAGATTGTTCAGGAAGAAACACACGCGACGAAGGAGAATCTCGGCAAGCTGGAAGGTGATCTCAGCAAGATTCAGGGGCAGTACAAGGCGAGCAAGGAAAACGAAGACGAAACGATCGACGTTGGTGAGTTGAGTGCCGCACGACAGCGACTATCGGAAGAGCAAAAACGCTTGCAACCTTTTTACCGTCGCCCCGATGAAAATGCGGTCGCCGGCATCCCGGTCGACAGTGAGTACATCATCTTCGTTATCGATACCTCGGGCAGCATGCTCGATCGAAGCTGGTATCTCGCGCAAAGGATGCTGCAGGAAACGTTGGCAGCCTACCCTGAAGTGAAAGGTATTCAGGTAATGAATGATGATGGCATGTATATGTTCAAGGAAACTGCAGCGCGCTGGATGCCGGACTCACCGGGACGGCGGCAGGCAATCGTATCCCGCATGCGAACCTGGAACGCTACCAGCGACAGTAATCCCGTGAACGGTATCGAGGCGGCAATTCGTGATTTTCGGGCGGAAGACAAGAAAATCAGTATTTATGTCTTTGGTGATGATTATCAGGGAAACCGGAGCATTGACAAGGCGATGGCTGCGATCGACAGACTCAACCGACCCGGTCGCGACGGCGAGCGCCTCGTTCGAATTCACGGTGTGGGTTTCCCCGGACGTTTCGGAGGAAATGTGCCCCCTACGGCGGCGAGTTTTGCAACATTCATGAGAGCGGTATGTGCGAACCACGGCGGTACGTTTGTTGCCCTAAGTGGCGGGTCATAGCCTAACGCCATTATTCATCACAATTGATCGCAAGCTTTCCACCTTCAAGTCCCTTCCCGACCCCTATTGAACGGTGTAATTGATTCCGAAACCGGCCACAGACGGCCATCATTTTTCGGAGGAATTGATTATGCGTAACACGACCACCCTTGCCACGCTTGCGATCCTGGCATTCACCACTCAAACGGCTTACGCCGAACCCACCAAAGAAGAAAATATCGGCGTTGGCTCTGGCGCTGTCATTGGCGCACTGGCTGGCGGGCCTGTTGGCTTGATTATCGGCGCCGCGATCGGCGGCAAATTGGGCGACTCATTCGGTAACAAATCGGAACGGATCGAAAACCTGCAGAGTTCGCTGGAGAATTCCGAGGATTCTGTAGCCGATCTTGAGCGCGGTGTGGAAGAGCTTGGCGGTGAAATCGAGCACCTGCAGAATATCGCCAGCCCGGAACTCATCAGTCTTATGCAGGCTGGTATTAATATGGACCTGCTGTTTCGTACCGACGAGTTCGCGCTGACTGATACGACAGGTGATCGCTTCTCGCAGATGGCCGCGAGCCTCGCCGGTATGCCGGGCGTACGTATCAAGCTCGACGGTTTCGCCGACGAGCGCGGTGATGAGACGTATAACCACGGACTATCGGAAAAACGCGTTGAATTCGTTCGTAAGCTCTTTGTTGCCGCTGGCGTGCATCCGACCCGTATCAGCAGCTCGGCTCACGGTGAAGTCGTGGCACAAGCGCCCGATGCCGATAGCTATGCGTTGGAGCGCCGGGTAAGCGTCAAGCTGTTTATCGATAACGCTGAGTCTGTAGCGTCCATCCCACGCTGATTCAAAGACTTCCCTGTGGCTCATCTCGAGCCTCCACCTGGGCCGGCCTGTAATGGGTCGGCCCTTTTTTGTGGCGGATCTTCAATGCGATTGTTAGTGTTGCGCCCTGTTCGAAATCCGGAGTGACACATGACAGACCATCTGGCCGACCGGCGTTGCAAGCCCTGTGAGGGTGGAGTTGAGCCATTGCGTAGTGATCAAACTGCCGCGCTGCTCGAAGCGCTGCATGCGGACTGGTCGCTCAGCGACGATGGTCTGCAAATCGAACGCATTTTCGAGTTTCCTGCCTATAGTCGTAGCCTCGGATTCGCAAATGCTGTGGCCTGGATTGCGATTGTCGAAGGGCATCATCCCGTGCTGACAGTGAATTATGGATCGTGTTCTGTCAGTTACACCACGCATGCAATCAATGGCTTGTCCGACAACGATTTTATTTGTGCAGCAAAGATCGATCGACTCGCGGCGGACTCCATTTAATGGTCGAAATCGCCGACATTGAAGAAGCGGCTGCTCGTCTTGAAGGCGTGAGCATTCGAACACCATTGCTGCAAAGCTTCGAACTCGATCAGATCGCAGGTGGCAAAGTACTGATCAAACCCGAGTGTTTGCAGGTAACCGGCTCATTCAAAATTCGCGGCGCCTACAACCGTTTGAAGCAGTTGACGCCGGATCAGGCGCGCAACGGCGTCGTTGCATGGTCTTCCGGTAACCATGCTCAAGGCGTGGCTGCGGCCGGTTCGATGCTCGGTATTCGGACGACTATTGTGATGCCGGATGACGCACCTCAAGCCAAATTGGAAAACACCAAGCGGCTGGGTGGCGAGGTCGTTACGTACGATCGTTACGCGGGGGACCGGGAGGCGATTGCGAGAAAGATCGCTGCGGAACGCGATGCGGAGTTGGTACCGTCGTATGACCACGAACATATTATCGCGGGCCAGGGCACGGCGGGTCTGGAACTGGCCGATGATGCAAACAGCTTGGGATTGCCTCCCGACCAGGTGTTGATTCCCTGTGGTGGCGGCGGATTGTCGTCAGGATGTTCAATCGCGATCAAGTCGAGGTTACCCAGCGCCAAAATTTACGCGGTGGAGCCGGAGGATTTCGATGATACGGCGCGTTCGTTTGCTGCGGCAGAGCGCCTGCGAATTGACGATTCAGCAAGATCCATTTGCGATGCTTTGCAAACACCCTCTCCGGGTGTTCTGACTTTCGATATCAACAAGAAGCTATTGTCGGGTGTGTTAACCGTCACTGATGATGAGGTTCGCGATGCCATTCGCTTCGCTTTCAAGAATCTGAAGCTCGTCGTCGAACCCGGTGGTGCTGTGGCCCTGGCTGCGGTGTTGTCCGGCAATTTAGATACGGCAGGAAAAACGACTGCCATCGTCATCAGCGGCGGCAATATTGACGTTGATCTGTTCGGTGAGATTCAGGCGGAGCCGAAATGAGCGCGCCGCAGGAGTTTTCGTGCGGCAGAAGGCGGTTTGTTAGTTGAGGTGGATGACGTCGATTTCCGTCGACGTTGAGGCCAGGCGTCGAGCCATGCGGTGATTTTTTCAATTTGCTCGACATCGGGCCTGACGCGCGACGGCTGCATTTCGCAAACGCCGACACCTTCCTCTGCTGAACGCACGAAATTTTGCGTGTCACGCAGTACAGCGATGATAGGAATGCCCAGTGAATCCAGAAATCGCATCAACGTGGCAAGACTCTTGGTATTTTTGCGCGTTCGATTGGCGATAACGGCAAGCTTGCGGTCGCGCCTGTCGACTTTCGCAACCAACAACAGATCGGCAATACACCGTGATGCTGCGTGAATATCCATCGACGAGGGCAGGACGGGAACAAGAATGCTGGTCGAATCACGGGTGAGCTCGCGAAGATCGTCATGATCGACACTCGCCGGCGAATCGATGAACAGCGTTTCGGTCTCGTTGGGTACCCGCAGCTGCCAACTGCGCGTCGCCTGCATCGACTTCTTGTAGGCGGCGATGCCGTGAATGGTCGGAAGATCGTCCGGCCGACGCTCCAACCAGCCCATCGTAGAGCCCTGAGGGTCGTAGTCCATAACAGCGGGAACGTTGCCACGATTGGCGTAGCAGGCGGCTAGATTGGTCGCAAGCGTGGACTTACCGCATCCACCCTTGGGGTTGAGGATGACGATTTTGTTGAGATTATCTTGTCGCGGAGTAATCAGCATGTTCCCAATGTCGCCCAAAATCGAGGGGATTTCGTTGTACCAGTTCACATAATACTGGAAATAGTGCGGTGGGAGAAACTGACTGTAACGGGTTGGCATTCAACATTGAGAGTTGCGATGTTACTGATGATGCCGCTGTGAATGCAGGAACTGGTGGGCCTTTCGCAGCCACAGGCAGGTTTTGCAGCTACAGCCTCGCGGGTGATTTTCAACGTGGGTCTGCCGAAGATAGTCGGCAGCGATCGACAATGCGTCCAGCAAAGCAGGCAGCGGGTCGTCGTCAGGAGGGGGTCCGTCTTGCTGCGCTTGAGTTCGACTAAGGCTTAGCCAGGAACAGGCTCTGCCAAACTGACAGGAGTCGCAGGATTCGGCGCTTGAAGAGAAACTGCCCTGAAACTCGCAGTGCGTGAAATCGACGTCACGCTCAATAACCCAGCGTGGATATTCGAGCAGGCTTTCTACATAGCCCGTGAATGTGCGGGTATTGCGGCCCGTCAGCGTCGTCATAGCAAGTCCACCCTAATGAAAGCTTAGTGGATAGGTCTTCGGCCGGGCAATTCGGAATATTACGTAGTTGTCAGTTCGAGTCTCGACTATGACACTCAAGCTCAAAAGTGCGGCTAGAACATCTCACTTGGGCCCGGTGTGTCGTCACTGGGTTTTGAGCGACTTTTGATGTGATCGCCGGTGATCATGTTCTCGTAACTCTGTCCCGGGCCCACCATCGGATACACGCCGGCATCCCGGTCAATTATGACCTCGAGAAATGCAGGGCCCTTAAAGTCCATGAATTCGCGGATCATAGCTGGCAACTCATCTTTGTTTTCAAGGCGTTTCGCGAATTTGAAACCGTCTGCCTCGGCGGCTTTGACGAAGTCCTTGGCGTGCAGAGACTTGTCGCTACCTGACATACGGCCATCGAAATACAGTTTTTGCCATTGCCGAACCATTCCGTCGCCGAAATTGTTGAGTACAATGACTTTTACAGGTTGTTCATAGGTGGTCACGGTTTCGAGCTCGCCGATATTCATGCGGATACTCGCATCACCGTCAATGTCGATTACCACGCGGTCGGGCTGGGCGAACTGGGCGCCGATCGCCGCAGGTAATCCAAAGCCCATCGTGCCCATACTGCCGGACGTCAGCCAAAGTCGCGGTTCCCGAAAATCGAAATACTGTGCAGCCCACATCTGGTGTTGGCCCACACCGGTTGAAATGATGGCTTCGCCCTTCGAGTGTTTGTTGATCTCCTCGATAACAGCGTAGGGCTGAATGAGGTCGCTGTTGCGATCATAATTCATGGCATGTTCGCTCTTGAGATGAGCGATTTCTTCGTGCCAGGTTTCGAATGACTTCTTGAACTTGATGCGACGGCCGTATTCGAGCATGTCCTCCAGATCTGTCTGCAACATGCCGACATGATGCCAATTGACGCGCTTCACTTTGCCGATCTCGGCGGAGTCGACGTCGAATTGCGCAATGTTTTTTGCTCTCGGGCTGAACTGGGAAGGGTTGCCCGCGACCCGGTCATCAAAACGCGCGCCAACCGCGATCAGAAAATCGCAATCCTCGACCGCGTAGTTTGCCGACGCAACGCCATGCATACCCAGCATGTGAAGTGCCAGCGGATGCTTTGTATCGCTGGCACCGAGGGCCATCAACGTCGTGGTGACCGGGATGCCGTATTCGTTCGCCAGACGTCGCATTGCCTTGGTTGCATTAGCGTTGATAACACCGCCGCCCGCATAGATGAGCGGGCGCCGCGATTCGGCCAGCATTGTATAAAAGCGCTCACAGGCTTCGCTGGTGAGCCGGTTTGCAACGACGGCATCAAGTCGCCGCCGGTAGCCGTGTAAGGGCAGCGCGCCCTGTCCCTTAAACGTACCTTCCCAATTTTGCACATCCTTCGGAATGTCGACGACGACGGGCCCGGGGCGACCCGTGCGTGCGAGCTCAAATGCGCTACGCATCGTGTCTTCCAATTGTTCGGCATCCGTAACCAGGAATACGTGTTTGGCCACGGCGCCCATGATCGCTGCGACCGGCGCTTCCTGAAAGGCATCAGTACCGATAGCCGCCGTTGGAACCTGGCCACAGACGACCACCAATGGGACCGAATCCGCCATGCTGTCACGCACGGGCGTAACCGTGTTGGTCGCGCCGGGTCCGGATGTCACCATGACGACACCGACTTTTCCGCTGGCCCGGGCGTATCCCGCTGCCATGAATCCGGCACCCTGTTCGTTCGCCGGAACGATCAGCGGAATCGCAGATGAGCCGTCCGCGCGCTTGTGCTCGTGGTTGTAGCGGAACACAGCGTCGTAGATGGGCAAAATAGCGCCGCCGCTGTAGCCGAAAATCGTATCGACGCCTTCGTCAGCCAATACCTGGACAACCGTATCAGCCCCACTCATCTGCTTTCCGCTGAGAGGGTGTGACTCTACGCGAGCCGTGTTTGTATGCTCATTCATTGATTTCTGCAATTATCTGCATAAGTAACGGATTTTGGGCGAGTGTTTACTAAATTTTATGGCATTGCAATACTCGAACTTCTGCGCCACCATCCGCCCTGTATCACGGGCCAAATTGGTTTCATTCGTAATTCATTTGTTGTGCATTTTCAGGGTCAGGTTTTAACGCTCATGCGACACGCAATATCAGTCCTTCTGCAAAACGAGGTTGGCGCTTTGACGCGTATGACCGGCATGTTTTCCTCTCGCAGTTACAACATTGAAACGCTCAATGTAGCGCCAACTTACGATCCCCGCGTGTCCCGTGTGACATTGGTTGTATCTGGCTCGGACGCTGCGATCGCGCAACTGAACGCACAGCTGGCGAAGCTCGTCGATGTGGTCAATATCCACGATATGACGCTTGGGGAGCACTTCGAACGCGAACTTGCCATCGTCAAAATCAAGCTCGGAACCGGCGGTCTTGCCCGGGTGCTGTCGCTGGTGAAACAGTTCAACGCCGAGATACTGGACGAGGCGCAGATCAGCTGCACCGTGCAACTCACGGGGCGGGTGAAAGATATTGATGCTTTTGTCGTCGAGGCGGCGGACATTGGCGAAATATCCGCCGTCGCGCGCAGCGGTTCAGTCGCGGTTTCAAAAGGCGAAGTTACGCTGACATCTTTCGATCGTCAGCACCTTCTCGTTGGCTAGCCTGTGTCGGGGCTGGTTCTCACTGACTATCGCCGACTGGTCATTAAGGTCGGTTCGTCGCTGCTGGTTGATGATACCGGCAAACTAAATCGATCCTGGCTGGATAAGCTCGCCGATGACGTCGCGAGCCTCAAGGCCACCGGCCATGAAGTACTGATTGTGTCATCGGGCGCGATAGCGATCGGTAGCTCGGTACTCGGAATTAATAAACGACGGGCTCGACTGGAAGAACTGCAAGCGGCGGCTGCCGCAGGGCAAGTACAACTGGTACATGCTTACCAGGAGGCGTTGCGGCGACATGATATCGCGGCGGCACAGGTGTTATTGACGCCAGACGATACCGAAGACAGGCGACGTTTCCTGAACGCTCGTCGTACACTGGGAAAATTGATCGAATGCTCGGTGGTGCCTGTTATCAACGAGAATGATACCGTTGCTACCGAAGAAATTCGTTACGGTGACAATGATCGACTCGCCGCGAGGATCGCGCAATTGGTCATGGCCGATGCGCTGATTCTCCTGTCCGACGTCGACGGTTTTTATACGGCCGATCCGGGCGCGTTTGAAGACGCCGAACACATTCCCGAAGTCAGTAGCATTAGCAACGACATGTTGGCGATGGCGGGCGAGACGCGTTCGGATGTCGGGACTGGCGGCATGGCAACCAAGGTACAAGCCGCGAGTATCGCGACGCACGCGGGTTGCTCGACGATCATTGCGAGCGGTGTTATCTCAAACCCGCTACAGGCCTTGAGCGCCGGGGCACGATGCACCGTCTTTCACGCATCAGCGACGCCCGCAGCGGCGCGTAAGCAATGGCTTGCCGGTGTTCTCGAGGTTAGAGGCGAACTTCAAATTGACGACGGTGCCGTGCAAGCACTGCGAGACGGCGGTAGCTTGTTACCCGTTGGTGTCGCTGCCGTACGCGGCGATTTTCGACGTGGCGATGTGGTTTCACTGAAAAGCGCGGCAGGCGATAATGTCGGACGTGGCATGGCGGAATACTCCGCAGACGAGGCGCGGCGACTGGTGGGAATTCGATCCGACAAGATCGCTGCGGTGCTCGGCTACGGTGGACGTGCCACCATGGTGCATCGCGACGAACTGGTTTTGTTTGAAAATGACTGAAGACCTTACTGATATTGCGGGCGACATGGTCGCTATGGGTAAAGCCGCTCGAGCAGCGTCCGCCGAGCTTGCGAGTTGTTCGGGTGAGCAGCGTGATTTGGCATTGCGCTGCGCAGCCGTAGCGCTGCGTTCGAACGCCGACTCAATTCTTGCAGCGAACCAAAACGATCTGACGGAGGCCCGCAAGCGGGGATGCAGCGCGTCGGTGCTCGATCGCCTGATGCTTGACGAAGAACGGATCGAGGCCATTGCCGGTAGCCTGGAGGCAATTAGTGAAATACCGGATCCGGTCGGCCGTGTCATGGCCGAATGGGAGCGACCCAACGGACTAAAGATCCAGCGAGTTGCCGTCCCACTTGGCGTTATCGGCATCATCTATGAGAGTCGTCCAAACGTGACGGCTGACGCCGCCGCTTTATGCGTGAAATCAGGAAATGCGGCGATATTGCGAGGCGGTTCCGAGAGCTTTCACTCGAGTCAGGCCATCTACAAGTGCATGCGCGAGGGGCTCGAAGAAGCCGATATCAATGTCGACAGTATCCAGATGGTGCCAACGCGAGATCGCGCCGCCGTCGGCTATTTGTTGTCATCGATGTCACAGTGGGTCGACGTTGTTGTTCCCCGCGGTGGAAAGAGCCTGATCAAACGCGTGCAGGATGAAGCCAGAGTTCCCGTCATTGGGCACCTTGAAGGGATTTGTCACGTCTACCTGCATTCCTCAGCCGATGCCGCGATCGCGCGCGATGTCGTGTTGAACGCGAAGATGCGTCGCACCGGCATTTGCGGTGCCGCCGAAACGGTTTTGGTTGATGCCGATGTCGCGCCGCGACTTTTGCCGGACGTTTGTCAGGCGCTTTTCGAGGCCGGTTGCGAAATTCGTGGCGATGAGAATGTTGTTTCCTTGATAAGCGGAGCGATAGAAGCCAGCGAAGAGGACTGGTCGACGGAATATTTGGATTCGATCGTCTCAATACGAATTGTCGACAACATTGACTCGGCGATGGAACACATCGCGACCTACGGTTCGGGTCATACCGAAAGCATAATCGCGGCAGATTCCGACGCTGCGGAGAAATTTCTAAGGACGGTGGACAGTGCGATCGTCCTGCATAATGCGTCGACGCAATTTGCAGATGGTGGTGAGTTTGGCATGGGTGCAGAAATAGGTATTGCTACAGGTCGCGTGCACGCGCGCGGCCCGGTAGGTGCTGAACAGTTGACGATTTACAAATACGTCGTTCGTGGGACCGGCCAGGTACGACCCTGATGAGCTCCGATATACCACGTTACGATGTCGCAATTATTGGGGCTGGTGTGAACGGCGCGGGAATCGCTCGCGATGCAGCGCTACGCGGCTTGCGCGTCGTCATCCTCGATAAGAACGACATGTGCAGCGGCACATCGGCAATATCGAGTCGTCTGATTCACGGTGGACTTCGCTATCTGGAGTATGCCGAGATACCGCTTGTCTATGAGTCATTGCACGAACGCCGCTACTTGCGGCGCAATGCCGAACATCTGGTCAAGCCAATCCGCATCAGTATTCCGATTTTTTCCGGCGCGCGCCGTGGCCCGCTGCTGATTCGACTTGGGATGATTGCCTACGACGTTCTGTCCTTCAATAAGAAGTTGCCCGGCCACGAGATGCTGGACCGTGGCGAAATGGAGAAAGAAGAACCGGGCCTCCGCCGGGATGGGCTGCGCGGTGCTGCTCGATATTTCGACGCTCAGGTAACGTTCGCCGAACGATTGGTGCTGGAAAATCTTTTGGCCGCACGAGCTGCCGGCGCGGATATCAAGACCTACTGCGAGGTTCGCGAAATTCGGACTTGCGACGGACGGGTAGATTCCATTGTCTTTCGCGATCGAAGCGGGAATGAAAGCGAACTTGGTACGGATTCGCTGGTGAACGCATCTGGTCCGTGGGTCGACGAAGTGCTGAAAACCGCACCGCATACGCCAAAGCGATTTGTCGGCGGTACGAAGGGCAGCCACATTATTGTCAGTCGTTTCAAAGGCGCACCCAAAGACGCTTTCTACGTTGAAGCGGCCGCTGATGGTCGTCCCTTCTTCATCATCCCCTGGAATGGTCAGTACCTGATAGGGACTACCGATATTCGATACCACGAGTCACTGGACACGATTCGAGCAAGCCGCGTTGAAGTGGACTATCTCATTGAAGAGACAAACCGAGTTTTTCCCGACGCGGACCTCAGCGTCGATGACATCAATTACGCTTATGCCGGGGTTCGCCCGCTGCCGCATCGCGAGAAAGGTCCGGAGTCCGCGATTACCCGGCGCCATATCATCAAGGTCAACCGGAAAATCGCGAAGGGCCTGATTTCCATCATTGGTGGCAAGCTGACAACGTATCGAAATCTCGCGGAACAAACGGTTGATCGTCTGGCGAAAATATTGCGTCGGAAATTACCCGAATGTCGTACGCGGGAAACACTGCTGCCAGGAGCCTGGGGTGCGGATCGCGCTCGCGAACAAATTGCCGCGTCCGGATTCATTAGCGAACAAGGTGGCGAAAGGTTGCTGTCTATCTATGGCGGCCGAGCTGCCGGTATTATCGAACTGGCGATTGCTGACGAGGCTCTGCAGGCTTCGCTCGATGAAGAGGGCCTTCATCTGGCTGCCGAAGTGGTATTTGTTGTACGGGAAGAGTTTGCGACAACACTTGCAGATATCGTATTCAGGCGAATGATGACGGGACTCGATGCTGATCAGGGGCGACCGCTTTATGATGCGATTGCTGCGATAGCGGCGACCGAGTTGGGCTGGTCGTCTCAGGTGCTGCAAATGGAGTTGGGCGAATTACGTGCTTACGCAGATTCTCTGCGTGTATCAAAGAGCGCGCAGGCCGGTATTTCCTAAAAGAGTTTCCAATGTTCATGAACAGACTCACTTACATTTCGGTTGCAGTGCTTTGCATCTGCGCGACCCTCGCGGGGCCGTCGGCCAGCGCTGATGATGCCACTACGGGCGATTCTCCGGAGCGGCTGCGCGTCGGATTGGTACTCGGTGGCGGCGGTGCGAGGGGCGCGGCTCATATCGGCGTACTCAAGGAGCTGGAGCGCCTGCGCATTCCCATCGACGCTATCGCCGGGACCAGTATGGGCGCCGTCGTGGGCGGCTTGTACGCGACCGGTATCAACGCAGAAGAGCTTGAGTCGCTTGTGAGTTCTCTCGATTGGAATGCGGCGCTCTCGGATACGCCGGAACGCGAAGACCTGAGTTTTCGCCGCAAGCAGGACGAACGCGAATTCCCCATTAATTTCGAATTGGGTGTTCGCGACGCCGAGTTGATTCTACCCAAAGGCGTTATACAGGGTCAAAAACTGGATCTGCTGCTGCGTGAATTGACTCTGCGGGCATCGCATATCACCGACTTCGACGATTTGCCGATCCCGTTTCGAGCGATTGCGTCAGATATCGTTGCCGGCGAAGCGGTCGTTCTGGCCAGCGGTGATTTGACCGAGTCGATTCGCGCGAGTATGTCGGTCCCCGCAGTGTTTGCGCCTGCACGCGTCGATGGTCGACTGCTGGTTGACGGCGGACTGATCGGCAACCTGCCCATTGACGTCATGAAAGCGATGGGTGTCGATGTTGTCATTGCTGTCGACGTTGAGTTTCCGCTCTACAAATCGGAAGAGCTCGGTTCCGTCCTGACGATATCGGAACAGATGCTGACCATTCTGATTCGTAAGGAGACTTTGCGGCAAATCGATACATTGAACGAATCCGATATTCTCATCAGACCTGAACTCGGTATTTACGCTTCAACGAATTTTGCTGACATCGTCGAAACGATCGAACCGGGTCAACAAGCCGCATTGGCGCAGTCCGGAAAATTACAAAAACTGTCCTTACCCGAGACGGATTGGGCTCAACATGTGGCGCAACGGACAATGGATTTCAATGATCAGGAGCTGCTGGCTTTTGTTCGGGTCGTTCATGATGGCAAGCTTGCTCCCGAAGTTCTGGAATCTCGGCTGAGCGTTGAGGCCGGGGACCCGATCAATACACGTCTACTGGCAGAGAACGCGAATCGGCTTTATGGCCTTCAGCTGTATGAGCACGTCGGCTACCGGCTGATCGACGAGGGCGATGGTACGGGCGTCGAGTATCGGGCTGTCGCGAAGAGCTGGGGACCGAATTTCTTGCAGTTCGGGGTTTCACTCGAGGATGACTTCGAGGGCTCTACCGGCTTCAATCTGTCTGTTCGCATGACGCGCGCCGGTCTAAACAGGCTCGGGGCGGAGTGGCGGACCGACTTGCAACTGGGTACGGATCCCGCGTTGCTAACTGAGTTCTACCAGCCGCTGAGCTTCGACTCCAGAGTATTCATCGCGCCGCGTCTGGAAGTCCGGCAATCCAATCTAAACGCCTTCTCGATGAACGACACGATCGCGCGTTATCGGGTGTCCGAAGGGGACCTGAGTCTCGACTTCGGACGGGAACTCGGTACGGTTGGCGAGTTTCGAGTTGGTGTGTATCGCGGCTTGGGCGATGCTCGCGTGAAGGTGGGTGATCCGAGTTTGCCGAACATCGACTTCGAGACAGGCGGTGCTTTCGCCAGATTCCGATTCGACTCCATGGACAATTCGCGTTTTCCGCGAGAGGGCATGCTGGCTGAGATCCTCTGGAATCTGTCACGCCCAGGATTAGGTGCCGACGACAATTTCGATACGATTGAGGGTGACTTCTCCAAAACCTGGAGTCGGGGCAAGAACAGTCTGCAATTGGGATTGAATTACGCCACCACACTCGATTCCCATAATAGCGTGCAAGACTACTTTCCCTTGGGCGGCTTCTTGAGACTGTCGGGGCTGGAGCGCGGTGAAATCGCCGGGCCGCATGCCGCTTTGACGAGGCTCGTCTATTATCGGCGAGTCGGAGATACCACGGGTGGCGTTTTCGAAACGCCGATCTATCTTGGCTTTTCGGTCGAGGCCGGAAACGTCTGGCAGACCCGATCTGAAATAGACTTCGATTCAATGCAAGTAAACGGCAGTTTGTTTGCCGGACTGGATACCTATTTCGGACCCGTTTATCTCGCCGCGGGATTCGCTGAGCGCGGTCATACGAATTTCTACCTGTTTATTGGCGCGCCGCCGCGGTAGAAGACTTAGCGAGTGATTTTTTCCAGAATCTGAGTGGGTGAATCGGTATCGCGATAGTAGCCATGCCGAGTCGCCATTTTGTCGAACGCTGCATCACGTTCCGCTTCGCTTGGATACCAATGGTGTCGTTCCCAGTCGTCACCAAGTACATTCCTTAATGTGTCCCCAATCGGCAATGAAACTCGAATACCGTAGCCTCGCTTCTGGTTGGCGATCGATTGATCGACCAAATTGTGTTGGTGGCAATATTCCACTGCTATTCCTCGTAGTCCTGGCGTGCGTGCGGTGCGAGTATACCGAATCTTCAACGGTCTGAGACATCTTCGCGAGTAAGGGTTTACTTATGATCTTTCGATTTTACACTGGCAGTCGTCCTCGATTTTGCAGAGAATACACAATCCTTATAGACGGGAAGTGGTGTGGCCGGCGATTCCACCGATAAAGATACGGAAGCAACGGGCGAGTTCTTCAGCGTCGGCGTGCCATTGCACGCGGTTCGTGCCGGTTATATCCGGCGTCGTGCGGACGAACAGCTATACAACGCTGTTGTCGCCGGTCGATATGCCCACGTCTTAGCACCTGATCGAAGCGGAAAGTCGAGCTTAATCGCCGCCACAACGGCTCGCCTGGAAAGCAAGGGTTTCAAAGTCGCCATTCTCGATCTCGCGCAGATCGGTGATCGGGACGGTGGTACTGATTCCGGACGGTGGTATTACAGCGTCGCCTATCGTCTCTTGCGGCAGCTGCGTATTCGCTACGACCTGCAATCCTGGTGGCAGGACAAGACTGTTCTTAGCAACCGCCAAAGGCTTTTCGAATTTTATTCAGAAGTTTTGCTGCAGCACGTCTCCGAGCCTATCGTCATATTCGTTGACGAGATTCAATGTATTGAGGACCTGCTGTACGCGGACGAATTGCTGACGAGTATTCGCGCTGCCCATAACGCCCGAACAACGGATCCCGATTTTTCGAGGTTGAGTTTCGTACTGCTGGGCGAGTGCGATCCGGTCAGCTTGATGCAAGAGGCTGAACTCTCTCCGTTCAATGTTACGCAGCAAGTCCTGCTTGACGACTTTTCGCGCTCCGATCTGGATCTGTTTGCCACCGAGTTGAACCTCGAACACGATGACGCCGTTGTCGCGCTGGACCGCATTTACTACTGGACGAAAGGGCAGCCGTACTTGAGCCAGAAGTTGGCACGTGCGGTCGCTCGGGATGCGGCCGGCGAGAATATCGAAGAGCGAGTCGATCGAATCGCGACCCGGGAGATCGCGGGCCGAGCTGCGCTTCACAGCGAACCACATATGAGCCATATCCATCGCTTAATAGTGAACGACAAGAAGCGCTGCGAACCGCTGCTGAATCTCTACGGAAAAATTCGCAAAGGCATTGAGGTTCCGGCCGACCTCGGTTCGCCGCTTCAGAGGCGACTGATGGCGCTTGGCTTGCTGGTCATCGATGAGGACAGCAACGTCGGCATTCGTAATCGTTTATACGAACTGGTTTTTACCGCTCGCTGGGCAAACGAAAACCTGCCGACGTATTTCAAGGTTCCCGCGATGGTTGCCGCCGTCCTTTTGCTATTTATGATGATTCCGTTTTGGTACACGCAATGGCTGCCGGGTCCGTACGCTCGAACACTGGCTGCCGACGATACAGAACTGTCAGTCGCGACGAGTGCCTACGAAAATTTTCGATCGTTCCCGGGTCACGCGGACACAGCGGAAAATCTCTATCGCAGATTCCTGGAGCGTCGGGCGCTAGCCTCAAATGAAGAATTGGAAATTCGTCAATTGGCAACGCTGGTGGCGGATCTACCGAACGCCGGTCGATTGGCGGAGGAGTTCGAAGCGGGTTTTTGGGAACGAAAAGCCAGTTTGGCCTTACGCCAGGAGAATCGAGACGATGCTTTGCTGGCAAAAATACAGTCGTTCGTTTTGCCAACAACAGTGCGCCGGCAACGAGCGGCGGCGCTTGTCAGCGATGATTATCCCTATCTGCTGGCCACGTTACCGGCGATTCCGGCCGGCACAACGGTTTTCGATCCTGTCGGTATGATCCTGACGACCGCAAGGGGCGCGGAGATTTCCCAGTTCTCGTTCACACCTCAGGGCGTCCAACGTCGAGAACCATGGACAGTTTCGGCGCTTGAGGTGAATCCGCTGGTTCGCAGGGTCATTGTCGATCGCGAGGGATCTGTCAGTCGTATCGGCCTGACGCTGAATATCAGTCATTCTCGACTTTCCGATTTGCGTATCAAGATAATCGCTCCCTCCGGTCGCGCTGTTGAGATCGAAACCGGGATTGAAAGAGCATCAAGCAACGACGATATCCGGATATCGGCTCAACAACTGCGGAACCTGATCGGCGAGTCGCTGAGCGGAACCTGGAGTATCAGCGTTCGTGATGAGGCCCTCGGCGTCGCAGGACAGCTGGTCGGCTGGAATCTCAAACTCAATTCTCAGGGTGCGATCGAGTATTTTCAGCGAGGCCTTAACATTCCGGACCCGGCTGAACGTGAAACGGACAACATCTGGTTCGACTCTTCGGGCCGATACGCTGTAGCACGCGCGACGCAAAGTGATAGCGTCCGAGTTTGGGATCTGAGTTTCGCCGATCCCGTCCGCGCGATCGCACTTCCGGAGAGTGAAGTTCTGATCGGTCTGAATGCCACGGCACGGCGTTTGGTCACTGCAACACAGGACAGAATAAACCTCTGGGATACAGCGACAGGCGACCGCGTCATGACTCTCCCTGTTGGTGTCGGTAGTAATACAGCGGCTCTGACTCCGGATCGAACGCACTTGTTTGTCGAGCGTCGAGGCGACATCGAGAGTCGTCTGCAATTGTGGAATCTGGAAGATGGGAATATCGCCGCTGAGGTTGTTGTTGCCGGTGTACCCGCGCTCGTTGCGATTGACGCTGCCGGTTCCAGGGTCGCAATAGCGGATTTCGACCGGGCTGTCCGAATCTGGGATTTTCAGAGCGCTGAGTTGCTGGGTCAGTTTGACCTGCCAGCACAACCGGGCACGATTCGCCTGTCGGCTGATGGGTCTACTTTGGGCGTCATATACCCCGACACAGGCCTGTCCCTGTGGAACGTGAGCAGACCGGAGGAGCCGATGTATCAGCAACTTGGCGCCGGAGACTGGCAGATCGCTTTCTCGCCGTCGGGAAATCGGGTTGCAGCCGGCCGTCCCGATATCGGATTCGCGATACTTAGTAGTGTTGACGGCATGCTGATTGGTCCTTCGCTGGGTGTTCGAAGTGACGGTCCGCCGGAGGGTTTGCTGGCCTTTAGCCAGGATGAACAGGTGCTATTGACCGGTGCCGCTGATGACAAACCGAGAATCTGGCGTGTTCCGACTCTGAGTGCCACGAACAGCCTCACGGCGCAACCCGCTGGCCATACGATTTGGAGCGCGTCCGCCAATCGCACCGTCGTTGCGGCGCCGGACGGTCGATTTATTGCGATCGGCGATCCCGCCGGACATGTTCATATTGTTCCGAGTGATGCGACGCTGGCTGACGTCACTGAAATGAGTGAAGACGTCAGTTTTGTCGGTCATAACAGTGAAGTTACGCTCATCAGTATCGACGCGTCCGGCTCCCTCGCGGCCAGCGTGGCCACGGATAATTCGTTGCGGCTATGGACGACAAGCAACGGAGAACCACGACCATACGTCGTCGAGATATCCGGTCCACCCGTATCGCATCTCGAATTTTCGCTCGATGGTGGTTTTATCGGCGTACTCAACGGAAGTCGAGTACGCGTGATAAAGGTCGACGACGGCCGCACTGTCGCGGAACACGATGCGGGGTCTCCGATCAGCGGCATCACATTCGCTGCGGAGAATAGCCTCTATCTGGGCGGCGACAACGGCAGCCTGCAATTGCTGGCGCGTGGCGACGACGAAAACTGGAGTGCGCAGCAAGTTTGGCAGGGTCAGGATGGCATCCGTCTATTGCGCGCCTCGCCCAAAGGAGACTTTCTGGTTTTGGTTGACCAGACTAATACGGCCAGTCAATTCAAGCTCTCCGACGGCCAGATTGGCGACGCGATCTTGCAACTGCCATCCGACGTTTACGAGCTCGCCTTCGATACGACGGGTACACGGGCCTATTTTAGAACTGCGCGTTGGGTCCATCGAGCCAGTTCTTCCGTCTCAGGCCTGAACTGGATGGACGCGATTTTTGTTTCCCCGGCACTTGACGGTGCAGGCATTGTTCACGGCAACGGAACAGCGGATACGAATGCGAGGCGCAAAATGTATTTGCCGACCGCCAAGAATGGCTATCTCGAGCTTGAAGAGCTGAAATTTG
>RCNC010001061.1_pt1 | contig 18378 bp, 16 predicted proteins | sample 2041301 | NCBI WGS metagenome assembly RCNC01 (sample SAMN09708231, study PRJNA481090) | Marine sediment metagenome, whole genome shotgun sequencing project. | biome: marine sediment; feature: ocean; material: sediment; isolation source: Sewage treatment plant 13A marine sediment (STP13A) ... | reverse complement strand
GGCGGCGGCCTCAATATGCGTGAGATGGCCATGCACCCCGCCATCAGAGACCAATCCGATCAAATGCGCAGTGCCGCCAGTTCTTTGCAGTTTCGCGGTGAATTCGAGCAAGGCTGCATTTGTGAAAAACGTTCCTTCTTCGATGGCCAGATCAATCATGCCCAAATCCATCGCCACCACCCGGCCGGCTCCGATATTGGTATGGCCGACCTCGGAATTGCCCATCTGGCCCGTCGGCAGGCCAACATCAGGCCCATGCGTGATCAAAACGTTATGCGGGCAGGTCGACATGATGCGATCAAAGGTAGGTGTATGGGCCAGCGCCGGGGCGTTGCCTTGGGTCTCTTCGCTGTGGCCCCAACCATCCAAAATACACAAGACAACGGGTTTAGGGGCAGACATGCTCAAACGCTCCGTGTGAGTTTAGTTGAAGCCTTCTACATGGTGAATCCCGCAGGGTGAACCCGTTTTGGTGCAAGTGGTTTGTTCTGGCCAAAGGTCGGTTCGCTGCGACAGCGCCTATTGCGCAGGATCCGGGTCGCAATTGATCGTTGCGTTGTGCCATTTCAGGCAAAACAAGGAGACCTGATATGATCCATTTCACCGCGTTGCCTACCGAAGTTGTCCGAGCTTATCAATCGGGTGCGCCCGATGTCTATGACTTGATCCCAGAAAGAGTTGTGTCAGATGGCTGTGGTAATCCCTGCCGCCATTGTCTGCGCCACATACCTGAAACTGCCGGCTTATTGATCCTGGCCTATCGGCCATTTACAAGTCTGCACCCCTATGCCGAGACCGGGCCGATTTTCTTATGCGCGGGCTCTTGCGCGCGACATGAAGATAACGGTGTGGCCCCGCCCGTTTTGACGATGTCGCCCGAGTATCTGATCAAAGGATATTCGGTGCAGGACAGGATTGTTTATGGCACCGGGGCCGTGGTTGCGGTTCAAGATATGCAATCAAGCGCGGAGGCGATTTTTGCAGATCCAGTTGTCGCCTACATTCATGTGCGATCTTCTCGAAATAATTGCTATCTGGCTCGGATTGATCGCAGGTGAGATGGGCGACGGCGAAAACAATGCTCTGGCCAAACCTAGTCTCAAAGATCCTTACTGTTTGGAATAGCGTAGCAGGGCGGCGCCCAATAGCGTTGCCATTGTCGCAAAAACTTTGGCCAGATCCAAACGCTCTTTGAGGAAAAAGACACCGATCAGCAGGGCGAAGACGATACTGGTTTCTCGCAACGCTGTCACCAGCGCAATGGGCGCTTGCGTGAACGCCCATGTCACGATGGCGTAGGCGACAAACGATGCGCCGCCACCAATCACAAAAACCCGGCGCCCTTTGGTGGCAATATCGCGCAGAACAGCTGGCGATGTCAGGATCAGGTAAAGTGCAATTGCGATGCCATTTCCGATGGCCAGCCAACTGTAGAAGCCAAGCGCTGTGCCCGCCAGTCGCGCACCCAATCCGTCAACCAGAGAATAAGATGCGATGAAACAACCGGTTACAAGCGCCAGCAGTGCGGCATTCCGGTTGCGCTGACCATCTGCTCGGCGCACCAACGCAAGGCTCAATATGCCAGTACCAATCACACAGACAGCGATCAGTTCCAGCGGAGCCAGATGGACCCCAAGAACAGCCACGGAAATCAGTGCGACGATCAACGGGGCCGAACCTCTTGCAATAGGATAAACTTGGGTGAGGTCCCCCATACGATAAGATTGCAGCAGGAAAAGCTGGTACCCCAAATGCAGCAAGATGCCCGCGATCAGATAGGGAAGGCTTTCCGGTGCGGGAAGCGGCACAAAAGGCAAGACCGCGACGGCATATGGAAAATGCCCGAGCATAACCGCGCCCATGCTGACGCGTTTGTCAGTCGCGCCTTTGACGATTGCATTCCATGTTGCATGCAAAAGCGCCGCGCCAAGGATTGCAACAAAGACCGTGGTGCTCATGTTTGCTGATCAGGCGGGAGTCCTGATCTGGCGTCCGGTCGGATCACTGACCGTTGGCATTCGATCCAGGTCATCGCTACATCGTTTCCAGACAGTGCCGCCGGAATGCGCGCTTCATCATGTCCAGTTCGGCCCGCAACAGGTCAACTTCGGCTCGAATATCGTCCCCCAATGCCTCACCAGCAATCAGGCAAAAGTGGCCCAGTCGGTCACCATCTTTGGCGTCGTCGATCAAGAAAGTCTGAACCCCGCCCGAGATCACATCAACAGGGATCGGCACGCGTAACAGCCATTGCTGTTTTCCTGATGCTTCCTTGATCTCGACGCCTTCTATCACACGTTCTAGATGGGTCACCCGCACTTCGGGAACGTCACTGGACCCATTCTTCGGTGTTAGGACACCTTCCCAGACGCCTTGCATTATACGGGTATGTGTCAGGTCAAAATCGCTCATGTCCAACCTTTTCTACAGGGCTGCGCGGGGACGGCGGCTAAAGGTCAGATCGCGGATTACGACCTGGTTCATTTCGGGGCCTTCAAAGATCAGATCGATCCATGCTTTTTCGACTCTCTTTTCGTTCAGCTTGGAGTAGGCCAGATCAAATTCGACCATGAGATTCTCCTCATTCAGCGGCACCTCTCGCACGAGCTGCTCTGAATTCGGTCCATGTTTGATGTTCAGGCGAACAAAGATCTCTAAGGGTTTTTCCATCTCGATGATAGTGTCAAGGCGCAGCAGATGAGTGCGTTTGAGTCCCTTGATGGCCTCGTCCGGTAAATTGACCACCAGCGACAGAAATGAACCATCAAATCTGAACACGTCCATTCGCAAACCGTAAGGCGCGAGGTCAGCTTCTCGCTGGTTGCGAAGCTGGCGTAAAGTCAGTTCTGAGTGCGCGCAATCGTGAAACAGCTTTACCTCGTTGCCCAGCGTGGATTTGTTCTGAACCGAAGACATTCCGGGGCTGGCCAGTTGTCCGCGCCATAATTCCGGTCGCCACGCCCAGTCGGCATCGTGTGGCGCGGTAAAGGCATTTGAGCCGATCATTGGGAGTGAAAGCCGTTCATCGGCTATATGAATTAGCCGATCCAGATGGCTGCGCAACAGCCGCGCTTGCTGGCGCTGACTGCGAACAACATTCATTTGGGCGCGCTTTGCATGCCGGGCTGCACGTGCCCAGTGCCGCATAACGCGGCGATGCAAGAGTTTCTCCAGAATAGTGTCGCCCGTGTCCGCCATGCGGTTTCTTATCGCCTTTATCGTGTCTCTGCAGCATTAAACGAAAAGGTTTCGGTCAAATAAACCTGCAATCAACGGGCGGGTTGTTTTCTTTAATTTGTGTTGCCTAAGGCTACCGGTTTTGGTTGCGCAACAGCTGCCAATCTGGCCGCTGTTTGGGCCGTCGTGCGTTTCGCCAAAGCAGTTAAGATGGAGGCACCGGAGTTACCGCTAGCCGGTCCGTCCTGTGGGGCATATAGCGCCAGACCAACAAGAATACCGTTCACTACAAATACGCCGCGCCAGTGGAGTTCGCCGAACCCGTCCAATCCCGTCACGCTTTCGGTCTGAACCAATGCCAATCCGTCGTTGTCTGTTTTTCGTAAAATCCTATCCGGCTCAAGGGCCGCAGCCAGATCGGTCGCATTGGGCACTTTTGTGCGATCGTCAAGCGGCACAAGTGTCGCCGTGATGAGTGCCAAAGGCGCATCCGGATCTGTCTCGGCTCCCAAAGTGTCACAGCGTGCCATCAAAGCAAATTGCGGCTTGAGAGAGCTTTTGTCGATGCAGTAGTTTGGCGGAGGCGTCAGGGCAACGGCCCCATCCGCCATTACCACACCGGCCAGCGCGTTTGATGGCTTTGGGGTCGCGCTCGACAAAAATTCTGCGTTCTTTATCTGCGTGCACCCTGCCATCAGGGTACCCGCGGCAAGCAAAATTGCGCGACTAAAGATCCATATAGACATGTTTTTCGGCCTTGCCGCCCGGATGCGTGACGGCTCCTTTATAGGTCTCGCCAACCAATTGCGCGTATTTCCACAATGCACCGCTGGCATAAATCGTTTCACGTGGACCGCTCCATGCTGTCTTGCGGATCGCAAGTTCTTCGTCGCTCAGATCAACGCTTATTGTGCCGTTTGGCGCATCAATTGTGATTTGGTCGCCATCTTTGAGCAGCGCAATTGGCCCACCATGCGCAGCTTCGGGCCCGACATGGCCAATGCAAAACCCTCGTGTTGCACCCGAGAACCGGCCATCGGTGATGAGGGCGACCTTTTTGCCCATGCCTTGACCGGACAGTGCAGCTGTCGTGGCCAGCATCTCTCGCATACCGGGGCCGCCTGCGGGGCCCTCGTTGCGGATGACAAGGACTTCGCCTTCTTTGTAGGTGCGCGCCTTCACCGCCTCGAACGCATCCTCTTCGCATTCAAAGACGCGGGCAGGGCCAGTAAAGACGATTTCTTCGTCGGTCATACCGGCGATTTTGACGATCGCACCGCCGGGCGCCAGATTACCCTTTAGGCCGACAACGCCACCCGTTTGCGAAATGGGTTTGTCCACGGAGTAGATCACCCGGCCGTCGGCCTCGCGGTCGATTTTGTCCAGTTCTTCGCCCATGGAATAACCTGTGGCTGTCATACAATCTTCGTGGATCAGCCCAGCTTTGCGCAATTCCTTCAAAACAACCGGAACGCCGCCAGCTTCATAAAGGTCCTTGGCGACGTAGGCCCCACCGGGTTTCAGATCTACAAAGTAAGGGGTGTCGCGGAAAATGTCGCAGACGTCATCCAGAAAGAAATCGATCCCGGCTTCATGCGCCATGGCGGGCAGGTGCAGACCGGCATTGGTAGAGCCGCCGGTGCAGGCAACGATGCGCGCCGCATTCTCAAGCGACTGGCGCGTCACGATATCGCGCGCGCGGATGTTCTTTTCGAGCAGGTTCATGACCGCCTCGCCAGACGCAACCGAGTATTGATCGCGTGATTCATACGGGGCAGGCGCACCAGAGCTGTTAGGCAATGCAAGGCCGATGGCTTCCGAAACACACGCCATTGTGTTGGCCGTGAACTGGCCACCGCAGGCGCCAGCCGAGGGGCATGCTACCTTTTCCAACTCCGTCAGCTCTTCGTCCGAATTAGCACCGGCCTGATGGCGACCCACTGCTTCGAAAACATCCTGAACTGTGACGTCCTTGCCGTGCAGTCGGCCGGGCAGGATCGAGCCGCCGTAGATGAACACCGAAGGTACATTCAGGCGGATCATAGCCATCATCATGCCCGGTAGCGATTTATCGCACCCGGCAAGACCAACCAACGCATCATAACAATGCCCGCGCATCGTCAATTCGACGGAGTCGGCAATCGCTTCGCGACTGGCAAGGCTGCTGCGCATGCCTTCGTGACCCATTGCGATTCCATCGGTCACGGTGATTGTTGTGAATTCGCGCGGGGTTCCGTGTGCGGATTTAACCCCAAGTTTCACGGCCTGGGCCTGGCGGTTCAGCGAGATGTTGCACGGTGCCGCCTCATTCCAGCAGGTTGCGACGCCAATCAGAGGTTGGTGAATCTCGTCCTCTCCCAGACCCATCGCGTAGAGATAGGAGCGGTGTGGCGCGCGCTCCGGCCCTTCGGTTACATGCCGGCTGGGTAAACGTGACTTGTCGAATTGGCGCTTGAGCATTTGGGGTCTCCCAGTGAATGGTTTCCCCCCGAATACCCAAGCCCCCGTGTCGCCGCAAGGCCGATGGCCCAATCATCCTGATCCAATGTACAATCCTTGCAAAACAAGCATGCGGTAGCTAGGTCATGTGCCGGACACTGGATCAGTCGGTAAGGTCGGGTTTTCTGCGCAGCCATTCCGGAGTTTGCCACATGGACCGCACCCTTTTTACGTTTATTTGGAAACATTCCAGACGCGACCAGATGGTTCTTCTGGGTGTGACGCTCCTGACATTTCCGTTCTTGTTTGCAACGCTTGAGCTGCCCAAACGGATCATCAACGATGCAATCGGCTCAACGCTCAGCACTGTAACGGTGCTGGGATTTGAACTGACGCAAGTGCAGTTTCTACTTGCACTGTGTTTTACGTTTCTGGCGGCAGTCTTCGTACATGGGTTGCTGAAAATGCGCCTGAATACAATGAAGGGCATTCTGGCTGAACGTCTCTTGCGGCGGCTGCGGTATCAGTTGATCAGTCGTATCTTGCGTTTCCCGCGCCCGTATTTCCGCCGGACATCGCAGGGTGAATTGGTGTCGATGGTGACTTCCGAGGCCGAGCCGATGGGCGGGTTAATGGGCGACGCGGTCGCGCAACCCGTGTTTCAGGCGGGACAAATGCTGACCATCCTGTCGTTCCTTTTCCTGCAGAGCGTGTGGTTTGGGTTGGCGTCAATCGCATTGATTCCTTTGCAGGCGTGGCTGATCCCTATGCTGCAGCGCCAGATCAACCAGCTAAACAAAGAACGAATCGGAGAGGTACGGCAGCTCGCGTCCGAGATCGGTGAAAGTGCTGCGGGAATTGGCGATCTTCGAACCAATGGCGGCTGGCGCTATCGCCTATCGGGCTTTACCGATCGGCTTGGGAAGCTTTTTGATATTCGGTTGAAAATCTACCAGAAAAAATTCTTTATGAAGTTTCTCAACAACTTCATCAGCCAGTTGACCCCGTTTTTTTTCTTTTCGGTGGGCGGGTACCTTGTCATCAAGGGTAATATTACGGTTGGCGCACTTGTAGCTGCTCTTGCAGCCTACAAAGACCTGTCATCGCCGTGGAGAGAGTTGCTGATCTATTACAACCAGGTACAGGACATGTCCCTGCGTTGGCACCTGATCGCAGAGCGGTTCGCCCCTAAGGGCATGATCGACGATGAATTGTTCTTAGGGCAGCCGGATGAAATTCCCCGCCTGTCCGGCGCGATTTCAATTTCGGATGTGACTGTACGCGATGGCGATGGCAACGCTGTATTGGAAAACCTCAACCTGGAAATTCCTGCGGGCGCGCGCGTGGCTGTGAAAACCAACAATCAGAGCGAACGCGCGGCTTTTGCCGATCTGCTTACAAGGGAGGTGCTGCCGACACGTGGAAAGGTCATCATGTCCGGATATGACCTGAGTGAGCTACATCAGTCTGTCATCGCAGCTCGCATTGGGTATGCTCATTCGCGGCCCTATTTGTTTGACGGAACTTTGGGCGAGAATCTATTGATGCCGCTGAACGTCAGCCCAAGCAGTCAAGATTTTGGCGATGCTCGCAAAGCAGCTGAGGCTTTCCGCACAGGTAATAGCCCGGATCCCTTCAATGTAAACTGGTTGGATCCGTCGCTGGCGGGCCTGAACACTTCCGACGAGATTGGCGCTTGGTGGTTCAAACTGGTTGAAGCGATGGGGTTAGACGACGTTATGTTCCGACGCAGTCTTCGATCCAACTTCGACCCCCTCCGACATCCCGACCTTGCCGATGCGATTGTGGGGTTACGCCCGACGGTTTACGCGCGCCTCAAAGCCAAAGGTCTTGATAAATTCATCTACAGGTTCGACCCCGACAGTTTTAACCCAACCATTCCGCTGGGCGGTAACCTGATGTTCGCAGTGCCGGTCAAAGATATCTCGCAGGCAGGTTTGGCGACGAATACGACCTTCATCAATCTGATTCATGAACAGGGGCTGGCTGACGACGCCATTGCAATATCGCAGGCTGTGATTGACACGCTGGATCTGACCTTTGGTCTTGATGGAACAGATCATCCGTTGTTTCGGATGTTGGGAATTGAGGAAGAGTTGTATGAGAGGCTTATCGGCATCGCGCAAAAACGCCGGATGGAAGGCGCTGAAAGCCTGACAGATGAAGAAAATGCCCTGATGTTGACGGTGCCGTTTGCCTTTACCGCCGAACAGATCGGCCCTAGCTTTCCCGAACGTTACAAGAAGAAAATTGTTCAGATACGGAAGACGCGGGCAGAAGCACTCCGCGCACAGGTGACTGATCTGTTCGTCGCGATAGCTCCGGACCGATATCTTCCGCGACTAACATTGTTGGAGAATGCAATGTACGGTCGGGTTTCGAGTGTCGCCGGTGCGCAGGCTGAAGAAATTGAAGCGGTGGTGGCGGAGGTTCTGCAGGAACATGATCTAAAACGCAGGGTTTCAGAGATCATTTACGATGTTAAGACGGGCCTTGGTGGTGCAAACCTGCCTGCAATCATTCAAGAACGGGCCGCCTTCAGCCGCGCGGGGATCAAACGCCCCGACATTTTGATCCTTGATCGGGCCATGGCCAGTCAGGACGACAAAAGCCGGATGGAGACCCGCCATCGGTTGCGCACTTTGCTGCCGGACACCACTCAGATATTTATGGAAGCGGAGTTCAGAAATCCGGACGCGTATGATCTGTTCGTCGAGATCAAGAACGGACATATTGGTTCTGTTTCTGAGACCGAACCGCTCGGAGAGGAAATGGTCGGGTCTGACGATTTGCGTCAGAAGCAGCGGATCATTGCGGATACAGAACTATTTTCGCGATTGGATCGAAAAAACCAGAGGTTGCTCGCATTTAGTGCACAATGGTTTGAAGCGAAGGCAGGTCAGAAGATTTTTGGCGTCGGTCAGCGCGCCGACGCGGCCTATCTGTGCCTGTCTGGATCAGCTGAGCTGTTTTTGCCTGAACCTAACGGCACGGCGCGCATGATATCCACTGTAGAACCCGGTCGCTTGATTGGAGACCTCTCAATCATTGTAAAAGAGGACCGCGTGCTTGATCTCGTTGCACTGACAGATTCGAAGTTCCTGCGGATTGGTGCGCGCGAATATCTCGCGGTTGTTGAAAATGATCCGGCGGTTGCCATCAGTTTGTTGCAGACAGTAGCGGGGTATCTGTCCGGCGTCGTTGCCCGCACAAGTGCAAATAACGAGGCTCGGGCTGAAGAAACGAATAGGGCAGCGTCTGACCGGGAACTTACTTAGGTCGTGATGTCAGTTTTTTCCGCCGCGTATGTAAAGCATAAAGAGTTCATAGCACCGGCACGGATGCGACCTGAAGTCTGGCGCCTGCTGCTTGGACTGGGATTAGCCGCGATCGTCATGATTGCGTTGAATTTGGGGCTGATTTCGCTGGTGGCGTCATTGCTCGGTCCGACCAAGGCTGACACCTTCATGACAGAGTTGGACGACGCACGAACGCCGATGTCCACATTCTATACGTTGGCCAGCTTTGCGTGCATCACCATCGGTGTCTTTGTGGCGGTGTTTGTTCTGCACGATCGCAATCCGCTAACTGTGTTTGGCCCCGTCGGCCCTGCGATTGCCGGGTTTTGGGCGGTCACCAAAGCTCTAGTTGTGCTTTATGTGCTGCTCTTGGTCTTGCCGCCGTGGAGCATGGGTGCGCCACTATTGTCCAACTTGCCATTTGGTTCATGGGTCGCGTTGCTGCCATTCTCATTGTGTGCGGTGCTGATACAAAGCAGCGCCGAGGAAGTGGTTTTTCGCGGCTATATCCAGCAACAGCTCGCGGCCCGGTTTTCCAGCCCGTGGGTGTGGATGGTATTGCCATCGTTATTATTTGGACTTGGCCACTACATTCCTGCTCAAGCGGGAGAAAACGCAGGATATATTGCGATTTGGGCGGCGCTTTTTGGGCTATTGATGGCTGACCTCACGGCACGCGCTGGCCATCTTGGCCCGGCTATTGCTGTTCATTTTGTCACCAACATTTCGGCTTTGCTGCTGACATCACTGCCGGATACGTTGTCGGGGCTTGCTCTTTATACAGTACCTTATGACCTGTCAGACGTCGCAGAATTGCGTGCGTGGCTGCCTGTGGACTTTGCGCTTATGATCGTGTGCTGGCTCGCCGCACGCTTGGCCATTCGGCGCTGATTGCATTTGTCGACGCGGCGCCTTATCTGGAATGAACGAAGGCCAAGCAGGGCGGGAAAATGAACTGGATTACGAACTATGTCCGGCCGAGGATCAATTCGATCTTTTCGCGCCGGGAGACGCCTGAAAACCTTTGGCAGAAATGCGACGAATGCGGCACAATGCTGTTTCATCGTGAACTGTCAGACAATCTGAATGTCTGCACGAGTTGCGGTCACCACATGGCCATCACCCCGCGCGATCGGTTTGTTGCATTGTTTGATGCAGGCGTTTTCGCCGAAATCGATGTGCCTGCGCCAAAAGCGGATCCCTTGAATTTTCGCGACCAAAAGAAATATCCGGATCGGATGAAGGTCGCCCAGAAAACCACGGGCGAGAAAGAGGCGATGCTGGTTGCTTTGGGCGAAATCGGGCGCACGCCCATCGTCGCTGCAGCCCAGGATTTCTCTTTTATGGCTGGGTCGATGGGCATGTATGTTGGCAATGCAATCATTGCAGCAGCTGAACAGGCCGTGAAACTCAAACGCCCGTTGATCCTGTTTTCGGCTGCGGGCGGTGCGCGCATGCAGGAAGGTATTTTGTCATTGATGCAAATGCCGCGCACCACTGTTGCGATCCAGATGCTCAAAGAAGCTGGGCTGCCTTATATTGTGGTGCTGACTCATCCCACAACCGGCGGCGTAACGGCGTCTTATGCAATGCTTGGTGACGTTCATATCGCTGAACCCAATGCTCTGATCTGTTTCGCGGGTCCGCGCGTGATTGAACAGACCATCCGTGAAAAGCTACCAGAAGGTTTCCAACGCGCAGAGTACCTGCTGGATCACGGCATGCTCGATCGCGTTACTGTGCGGACCGACATGCGCGAAGAGTTGATCACGATTGTCCGGATGATGCTGGGTCTGCCGCCCGCCGTTAAGGGCGATCTGCCGCCGCCGTCGGAAAATGAAATGCCAAAATCTGATGGTCCTAAGCCGACCAAAGCCAAAAAGGCCAAATGACAACGCCCGGTTCGGACATCATCCTGCAACGGATGATGGCGCTTCACCCTAAGATCATAGACCTGACGCTGGATCGGATGTGGCGGCTGCTTGAGGCTTTGGGCAATCCGCAGGCGTCTTTGCCTCCGGTAATCCATATTGCTGGCACCAACGGCAAAGGCTCGACGCTTGCCATGATCCGGGCGGGAATCGAAGGGGCGGGCAAAACCGCCCATGCCTATACCTCGCCACATCTCGCGCGATTCCATGAACGTATTCGGGTTGCCGGAACGCTGATTTCTGAATCTGATCTGACGGCAGCACTGGACGAATGTTACGCGGCCAATAAGGGTGAGACGATCACCTATTTCGAGATTACGACCTGTGCGGCGTTTCTGGCATTTTCACGTGTTCAGGCTGACTACACTTTGCTCGAGGTCGGATTGGGCGGGCGGTTGGACGCCACAAACGTCATCGGTGAACCGGCCTTGACGATCATCACCCCGGTCTCTGTCGACCACGAGCAGTTTCTTGGCGACACAATTATAGCCATCGCGGCTGAGAAGGCCGGGATTATCAAACGCGGGGTTCCCTGCATTGTTGGGCCGCAGCCAGACGAGGCGCTTGAGGTGATCGAAAACATTGCAGCACGCGTTGGCGCTCCGATCCATGCGAACGGCCAGCACTGGCATGTCGGTCGCGAAGCCGACCGGCTGGTGTTTCAGGATGAAACCGGTTTGCGCGATTTGCCGATGCCAAATCTCTTGGGCGCGCATCAAGTCCAGAATGCGGGTGTGGCGCTTGCAGCATTGCGGCTGCTGGCGTTGGGAGATGCGGCATATGAAGCGGCTGTCACAAATGCAGAGTGGCCGGCCCGGATGCAGCGATTGAAAACCGGACCATTGGCTGAATCTGCACCGGGATTGGAGCTTTGGCTGGATGGTGGCCATAATCCAGCCGCGGGTGCGGCGGTTGGCGACCTTTTGAGCCATTTGGCCAAGCGGGCCACACATCTGATCTGCGGCATGCTGAACACCAAGGATATTGCGGGTTTCCTTAAACCGATGGCCGAGCAGTCCGAGAGCTTGTTCGCAGTCTCGATCCCCGGTGAGGCAAACACCGTGCCGGCAGAAGAAACAGCGCGGGTTGCTGAAGGAATTGGTTTGCCCGCGCGGACGGCCGGATCTGTATCAGAAGCACTGGGCCTAATCGCGGCTCAGGACCCTGCGGCGCGTGTCGTCATTTGCGGATCGTTGTATCTGGCGGGATCGGTGTTGCGAGAAAACCGCTAGGTGGGGGTCTTACTGTCCCCAGCCTTCAGCCTGCATCTCGCGCATGCGTGACGCCGTTCGCTCAAATTCGAAGGTGCCTTCGCCTTCCAAATAGAGCAATTCAGGGACTGCTGCAGCGGAACAGATCAACCGCACTTTCGCCTCATACAGAGCATCTACTAACGTCACGAAACGCTTTGCCTCGTTGAAATTGGATCGGGACAGGTTGGGAATATCTTCGAGGATAAGAACCCGTGCCGATTCGGCGAGGGCAAGGTAATCCGCAGCGCCCAGAGGTTTGCCGCAGAGATCATAGAACGTTGCCCGCGCGACACCGTTTCGAAAGGCCGGAATTTCCACTTCGCGCCCGTTAACATGCAGAACGAGAGGCACCGCGGGCCCGCCAGTCAGATCGGTCCACACATCAGCGATGGCGGTCCGCGCCTCGGTATTGATCGGGGTGAAATAGACCTGAGCGCCTTCGAGGCGGTTTTGACGATAATCGGTGGGGCTTGAGAGTTCCCACACCACCATCTGTTCCTTCAACAAGTCAATGAAGGGCACAAACAGTTGCCGGTTCAATCCGTCCTTGTACAGATCGTCGGGTACGCGGTTGGACGTGGTGACAACCACAACGCCGGCAGCAAACAGGGCTTCAAACAAGCGCCCCACAATCATTGCGTCCGTGATGTCGGTAATCTGCATTTCGTCAAACGCCAGCAATCGCACTGACGACGCAACATCTGCGGCAACTGGCGCAATTGCATCATTGACGCCGGTTTTGCGGGCCAGATGCATTGCACCGTGGATTTCCTGCATGAAGGCGTGAAAATGAACCCTCCGCGCCGGGACTTGCGCCATTTCAAGGGTTTCTACGAACAGATCCATAATCATAGATTTACCACGGCCCACGCCGCCCCAGATATAGAGACCCTTGGGGGGCGGAGGTGCTTTTTTGAACAAGCTTTTCCTGACCGGTTCTGCCAGAGCCGACCGCATCCGTTCAAACTCGGGCAGCACAGCTTCTTGCGCCGGATCGGACTGCAGCAAGCCCTCAGCAATCCTTGCACCAAAATGATCTTGGACACGCGTCATGATGTCGGGATAACGCGGGCAGTTCTTAATGAAAAGCGCGTGTTTCGATTGATGCGCCCCTGACTTATCAGCATTCGTTAGGCCAGACCCCAATATTCATCATTTGACGGTCCTCCGGTTTTATCCAAAGGTCGGACCGTCAACAGGAGACGTCCATGCCGCAGCGGGTCCCGCTTTTCACTCCGGTCTTGATCGTGGGGTGTGTCATAATCACGCTCAGCTTTGCTGTGCGGTCATCGTTTGGACTATTTCAGATCCCGATCGCCGATGAATTTGGCTGGCTGCGCACGGAATTTTCGATGGCAATCGCAATTCAGAACCTCGCTTGGGGGATCGGTCAGCCTTTGTTTGGGGCTTTGGCCGAAAAAATCGGCGACCGCAAAGCGATTGTGATCGGGGGCCTGACGTATGTCGCTGGGCTTTTACTGTCTGCGCAGGCAATCACGCCAGAGGCACATCAGGCCTACGCATGGCTTGTTGGTTTTGGCATTGCCGGGACTGGGTTCGGGGTGATTCTGGCGGTTGTTGGCAGGGCAGCGTCAGATGACAATCGCTCCATGGCACTGGCCGTTGTCACAGTCGCAGGCAGCATGGGTCAGATTATTGGCCCTCCGGGTTCGGAATGGATGCTGAGCTACTTGCCTTGGCAAACGGTGTTTATCATCTTTGCCGCGATTGTCTTTCTGAGCCTGTTCAGCCTGCCATTCATGCGCGCGCCCACACTCGCCAGCCGGGATGAATTGGAAGAAAGTCTTGGGCATATTCTGATCAAGGCATTTCGTGATCCATCATACACGTTAATCTTTTTGGGTTTCTTTTCCTGTGGCTATCAGCTTGGATTCATAACGGCGCACTTTCCGGCCTTCGTCACCGAAATGTGCGGGCCAATTGCAACCGATGGTGTGTTGCACGCGATGGGTGTCACTACCACGTCAGCTTTGGGCGCGGTCGCAATCTCGCTGATAGGTCTGGCAAACATCGCCGGATCTCTGGCAGCGGGTTGGGCTGGAAAACGCTATTCAAAAAAGTACCTTCTTGCCGGAATCTACACGGCCCGCACCGTGGTTGCAGGAGTGTTTATCATGTTCCCAATTACGCCAACCTCAGTGGTTTTGTTTTCGGTCGCGATGGGGTCTTTATGGCTGGCAACCATACCGCTGACCTCGGGCCTTGTGGCTTATATCTACGGGTTGCGGTACATGGGTACGCTGTACGGAATTGTGTTTTTCAGCCACCAGCTGGGGTCGTTTTTGGGCATTTGGCTGGGCGGGCGCATGTACGATGCCTTTGGAGACTACACGCTTGTTTGGTGGATCGGGGTTGGGGTTGGCGCATTCAGTGCGATAATCCACCTGCCGGTGCGGGAAAAACCCCTAGGCAGCATCGCAACTGTCTAGACGTGAACATTCAGCGCAGCCCGTCGCGCAGCACTTCGCTCATCGCGTCTAATACTGCTTCTGTGTGGGTGTAGACCAGTCCGTGGCCTGCGTTATCGACAACTTCTTGACGTGCTTTGCGGCTCCATGTCGCCAGAACACCGACGGCTTCCAGTGGAATGAGCTTATCATCGCGCCCCCACACGGCCAGTACCGGAATGATCGCGCTGTGGATGGATTTGTGCTCTTCTTCCTGATTGGCAGCCAACATGCCGCGCATGCTGGACAGAACAGCGGGAATGAACCCATGGGTCTTTAGCTCAGCTTGTTGCAAATCGACGATATACTCCACCGAACTGGGCAATTCGCGTTCTTTCTCAGTTCCGACCCGGTGCAGAAACGGAAACAGAGCCAGCATCAGCCAATCGCCGATGAAGGGTGTGTCGATCACAAACTTCATGAAGCGGCTGCGCGCGATTACGATGCCGGCAGGGGCGAGAAGGATCAGTTGGCGTACTTTGCTGGGGTTTTGCGCGGCAAACGATGTGGCGATGGCGGCTCCCATTGAATACCCGATGAGCGTGATGTCATCTTGCACATCCTGATCAGAAAGCAATTCATCCAACTGGCTCAAAAAGAATGCCCTATCCTGTCTTCCGTGCGGTCGGTCTGAATAACCGCGTCCGTAAAGGTCATATATCAGAACGCGGTACCCCATCAGAGCCAGCCCGCGGGCCAGTCCCCGCCAGACAAATGACGGTGTGGTCAACCCATGCACACACACCGCCACGGGTCCACGCGCAGGCCCAAGCCAGTCATAATACGTGACACCTTTGGACAAGGTGACGAAGCGCCCGTCGGCATCCTTGCGACGCTCGGCATCCACCTTTGTGCGCATTTCTTCGACCGCGAACGGAATAACAAGCATCAGGCCAATTATGACAAGTACGGCGCCACTGATCATGAAGATGCCTGCCATTTTTCCAGAATGTAGCGGCTGGTCATCAGGTCCAGATGTGCGCCGCCGCCATTTTTGAAGACGGTGATTTCATCGTCTGATCGACGCACAAATGCGTCGAGATTGTAATAATCAGCCAGGATAGCGTCTTTGGTTATAACGCCGGCCTCGATTGGGATCTTGAGTTCGCCGATATGGCCAATTGTGGTGTCAAAACTGTCGACAAACACTGACCCGCGTAGCAGGGCAGTATCATCAGCTTCGCGCATATCAGGGCGATATGCGCCAATCAGGTTCAGGTGCTGGCCGGGTTGCAGCCAGTCGCCCTTGATCAACGGGTCAGTCGACATTGTTGCGCACACGACAATATCCGCATTGCGCACTGCAGTTTCAAGATCCGTGGCGAGGCTGAGATTTGGGAGGTCTGCAATCATGGCCTCGGCCCCAGCCGGTGATCGGTTCCAAATCTCGAAGCGGGCCTCGGGGAAGGCGGAACCAAACGCTGCATGAACCGAGCGGCCAACCGTACCCGCACCCACGATCAGAATTGATTTGCTGTTGCGTCGCGCCAAAAGCTTGGCAGCGAGAAGGCTATCACCGACGGTCTTCCACTTGGTGACTAGGTGGAAATCTATCAATGCTTCCAGCATGCCGGTCTTGTCAGCAAAAAGGCACAGGGCGCCATTGATCATGGGTACGTCCCGAGCGGGGTTGTCCGGGAACACTGTTGCAGACTTGACCGCTATGCCCATGCCATCAATCCACGCCGAGCGGGACAGCAGCGTGTCTTTACCGCGATAAAGGAAAGTGTCGTCGATTTCGGCCTTGGGCAGATCGTGCCCTTTGACCAACGCCTTGGTCAGCTCGTGCCAGTCGAGTAATGCGTCACCTGCAGCAAATGGAATGTGGGTCAGCGTCATTTCAGGCAGCTTCCTGGGCGCTGAGCAGATCGTGATCTACGAGCGTTTCGGCCCAACTCTTCGAGTTCTCAAACAGATGGGTTTGCCAGCCTCGCGCCGCGGCCATGTCGATGTTGTCGGCCCGGTCATCTGCAAACAGCAAGGCTGACGGTGCAATGCCGCAGTCTTGTTCAACCATCTCATAGATGGTCTGGTCGGGTTTGATGACTTTCATGTGGCCAGAGATGTAGCGGCGGTCGAACTCGTCGAGAAACGGATATTGGGTTGCGGCATAGTCAAAACTCTCAATGCCGAAATTGGACAACGCAAAGACCGGGATGCCTTTGATGCGCAGGGCCCGTTGCAACCTGACCGAATGCTCAATTACAGGGGATGCCATCTCGATCCAGTGATCATGCCACATCCGAATCTCATCCCGCCAGTCAGGATACTCTTCAGCGGCGTCGTATATCGTCTCAATGAACGGACCGCCCAGATCAATGCGGTCGTTCATTGCGTGCAGATCGACGTCATTGAACATGGCGCGTCGCCTTGCAGGGCCAATGACTCGATCATAAAAACGCTCTGGTTGCCACTCGATCAGCACATTGCCAATGTCAAAAATCACGGCCTGCGGTTGCATTTTGATCCTGTCCTCAATTCCAAAAACCTTCGCGTTCAGAACGTTATCTACCCGGTCCGGATGGCTGCACGAAGTTCCCGCTCTAACGCCTCTAGAAAACGGGAGCGGTCAGCTTTTGTAAAGCCCTTGCCGCCACCTTGCCGAAACGGGTCGGCGGCGCGCAGATCCGTCATCAGATCGCGGGTGGCAAGCACGTTGCCGATATTGGCCTGGGTCAGCGCCTCGCCGTTATGTTTGAGCACCCGCGCACCAGCCTCTACACATTTGGCGGCAAGCGGGATGTCCCCTGTCACAACGACATCACCCGGGCCACAGCGATCAGCAATCCACATATCAGCCACATCAGGTCCAGAATCGACAACAACGTTCTGCACCAACGGGTTTTGCGACGGGCGCAGGCCGCCGTTTGAGACGACAAACATTGTCATCTTGTGCCGGGTGGCAACCCGTTCGGCTTCGGCTTTGACCGGGCAGGCATCGGCGTCGATGTAGAGCGTACTCATGCGTAAAGTGCGTTGGCGTGGAAGCTGATGTGATCCTCCATAAAGGTGGACACAAAGAAGTAGCTGTGATCATACCCGCGCTGCATGCGCAATGTTGCTTCCTGGCGCCGCTCTGCGCAGGCAGCAGAAAACGCTTCAGGTTTTAACAGATCGATGAACTGGTCGTCGGTGCCCGCATCAATCAGAATTGGCCCGTCAAAACCCGTGCTCTTCATCATGAGCGTTGCATCGTGCGCTCTCCAGATGGCCTCATCATCCCCCAGATAAGCGTTCAGCTGTTTTCGACCCCAATCGCTGGCAGTTGGATTACACAGCGGCGCAAACGCCGAGACCGAGCGGAACCGACCTGGCAAACCCATAGCCAACGTCAAGGCGCCATGCCCGCCCATAGAATGGCCGGTGATGGCTTGCCGATCCATGTCGATGTTGAATTCCTCAGCGATCAGGGATGGCAATTCGTCGGCAATGTAGCTGTGCATCTGATAATGCGGCGCCCACGGGGTCTGGGTGGCATTCACATAAAACCCGGCGCCTTTGCCCAGATCATAAGCGTCATCATCAGCCACATTGTCGCCGCGCGGCGACGTGTCCGGAAATACCACTGCGATACCTTGTTCCGCCGCCCACGATTGCGCTCCGGCTTTTACCATGGCGTTTTCGTGTGTGCAGGTCAGGCCTGACAGATACCACAGGACAGGCACAGGACCATCGGCCGCTTCCTCTGGCAGGAAGAGCCCAAAGGTCATATCGCATGCACAGGCGGCTGAGGCATGGGTATAGACCCCCTGAGTCCCGCCAAAACACTTGTTGGTTGATACTGTTTTCA
>RCNC010001059.1_pt1 | contig 18379 bp, 15 predicted proteins | sample 2041301 | NCBI WGS metagenome assembly RCNC01 (sample SAMN09708231, study PRJNA481090) | Marine sediment metagenome, whole genome shotgun sequencing project. | biome: marine sediment; feature: ocean; material: sediment; isolation source: Sewage treatment plant 13A marine sediment (STP13A) ... | reverse complement strand
CTACCATGTTCAAATCAGCAGATCTATGTATTATTAATAAAATAGACCTCTTACCATATCTTGATTTTGACTTGAAGAAAGCCAAAGACTATGCTAAGCAGGTAAAAAATAATCTGGAGTTTATAGAACTATCAGTTAGTTCTGGTGATGGAATGGAGAATTGGTATGATTGGATCAGAAATCATAAAAATACTTAGTTCAAATAGATAGTTTATGACTATCATCTTTTTAACCTGATTCTTAGTATTTAATTCTTGCCTCAAGGTTTTCAAATTATAAGTTTTATCTTTGTGAATTGATTCACAACCTGGCTACATGGAAACTCTACCTGGAAAAACAGTTGAACGATTAAGTCAATACAGGCGTCGATTGCTAAACTTATTAGAGGAAAATAAGGAATTTATTTTTTCGCATGAGTTAGCAGAAATTCTACAAATTACGGCTGTGCAGGTACGACGTGACCTCATGTTATTAGGTTATTCAAGTGTTTATAGAAAAGGGTATCCAATACGTAAGCTGATAGAGGTAATTGGGACTAGATTGGATAATGTTAAAGGTCAAAATGTTGCCATAATAGGAATGGGAAACCTTGGAATGGCTCTATCGCATTACCTGTATGGTATAAGGCCAAAACTTAATATTGTAGCAGCATTTGATATTGATAAGGAAAAGATTGGTAAAACTATTGCCGGAATAGAATGTTTTGGAATGGATAGGCTGGATTCAACTATTCGGACAATGGACATCTCAATTGGAGTGATGACGGTACCACAGTTTGCAGCCCTAGAAGTAGCAAAATTAGTAGTCAAAAGTGGAATAAAAGGAATCCTTAACTTTACTCATATTCCTCTGCATGTACCTTCTGATATTTACTTGGAAGAGTATGATATGATAACGTCACTGGAGAAAGTTGCCTATTTTGTAAAAGAACTTGACTCTCAGTAGCTCCTGCAAAAATTTTAGAAGAAATATCGGGCACCTAAACCACCGTCTACCTGGAAAACAGTTGAAGGTAGTACCATTAGTGAGGGTGCTACCTCCACAAATACATCTATTGGAACCGATTTAAACATATAATCAACTCCAACAGGTACACGAAAGCCCAGTTGGAATTCTGTAGCAAAACTAAATTTTGGACCTATACCAAAATACAAGGGGAGTTTACCATCGTCTACTGGAATAAGTTTAAATATGTGATATAGATAATCCATATGAACACTTATTGAACCATTGTTATAAAAAGACCATGCTATACCTGCATCAAATGCACTGGTTTTACTAACAAATACTTTTAAGCTTATACCTGTAGGAGAGCCAAAGATGGCACCAATACCAAATCCTGAATCTTGAGAAAAGACGGGGCTACTTAGCATAATCGCAAGCAAGGAAATGATAAAAAATTTCTTTTTCATTTTCAAATTAAATTAACCAAACTTTTATTTTTTACGAATAAAATTCAGTTTTGTTAAGTATTTGATGACTTAATCTAAAATGAATAAAGAAAAATTTGTGTGATTAATTTTTTAACTCATTCCTTAATTATTAATATCTGGAAGATCCAGAGCTTACAAGTGGACCAAAAAATATTGAATTAGCAAATATTTTACTGGTTCCATACCATACTCCTCTAAAATTTGTATTGTCAAAGACGGATACGACTTTGCCTCTACCAGAAGATTGAATTGTTAGAAATGGAGAATTCTTTATTCTTTTCACGTTTTCAGGTGAAGTATAACCACTAATTAAAGGATTGGGAGCGTATTTTAGTGGGCTGTTAATCAGATTTATAGGTAGATTTGCGACACTTGAGCTGTTTTTAAATACTGGTAAATTTGTATTGTGGTATCCATAAGAAAGGGGATGGGTCAAATCAAGCTGAACTTCAAAAATTGCTCCGCTAATAATTTGCTCACTGGAAATTTTTCTTCTGTTTGCATAATTTATTTCTCTGGTTGAATCAATAGTTGCTTGCTTTTTGAAACTTATATCTATCATCTTATTAGATGAGAGCCATCGGTTTGCATCTTTATAGGCTATGAGATTTCCCCCGTTCCTAACCCATTCTCCAAGCTTTTTAGAACCTGAAGATCCTAAGACACCATATGATCCCCCGGGCAAAATAATAGTATTGTATTTTGCGAGGTTTATCCTGGAGAACCTGTTGACATCAGCCATTGCAATCGGAATTCTATAGCGGGTGTCGAATTGGTGCCAGATCTCGCCTGCGTCTCTACTACTGGTTCCGTTGCCTACCAGCATCAATATCTCTGGTTTTTCTATAATGGCAAATCCTGAACTCCCCAGGTCAATTCCTTTCGAATTCCATCCTGTTTTTAAACCATATGCATCTATTCCATCCTGAATGGTTAATGATTTAACCAACTCGCTAATTTCTTCTCCGCTGAGATTTTGATTATCAGTCGGGATCATAATAGTTCCAGGCTGAAATTCTTCCTGGAGTTTATCATCACTGTATGTAAAAGCCTTGGTGGCCACTTTTACTTTAAGTCCAGGTTTAAGAATAGAATAAAGGGCTCTGGGAGAATAATATTCATCCCACCTGATCACCCATGCGTAAGGATTTGCATCTCCAAGAATAGTCCCCAATGGAAATTCAATTTTATTAAGTTCTTCTCCTACCATGTTAGAAACATTTTTCTTTTCTGATATCCCTGAATATGGCATATTGAATGATAAGGGAAGAGTCCATGTGGATACGTCATAAAAGGTACTATCTCTGAAATTCAAAACCTTTTCAAAAAGAGTTCTTATCAACCTGTAATTCTCCTGTTCTAAAACTACTACATAAGATAAGTCTTTTTTAAAAGTTTGCTTTCCTGAATTGTAATCTGAAGCAAGTTTATTTACTTTAATGTTATGTCCATCAAGTATTTTTAGAAACTCATAAGTTTTTCCTCGATCATACATGTCACCAAAGACATAGGCTTTTACAGATGAATTCTTCGCTTCAGTATATGCAGCATTATAAAATGTTGTCTGGTAGTCTTGCAAATCTTTTTTAAGGGCTTGCGAGGCAGCAAGGGTTGATAAAGTAACTGTAAATTGATTTCTGATAGCATATGGAAAGGTTAATAGGCCATTTGAAGTTTCACGTTTAAATCCCCTTACACTGGCTTGCTCAAATAAAATCCCAATTCCTGAATTTAAATCAGGGTAGGAGGATCCTTTCCCAAAATAGTAGTCATCAAAATTTTCTTCAGAAAAGTACAATGCTCCAATTTTATCAAGCGCAACTGCATGATAAGAGGCAATTTTTTTTGTCAAATCATAATTTTCAACAGGCGTTAAGGGGTTATTTCGACTAGGAATTCCCGGTTGAAAGAAGAAAGTTGAATTTGATCCCATTTCATGATGGTCTGTAACAATATTCGGTTTCCATAGTTGCATTTCTTGAACCCTTCCTCTACTTTCTGGGTTCGTCAATAAAAGATAATCCCTATTCAAATCAAACCAGTAATGATTGGTTCTTCCTCCCGGCCAAACCTCACTAAAGGCCCTGTTATTGGGATCAGGAGAGATAGTTTGTCCCTTATGCATGTTTCCCCAGGTGGCGAACCTGTTTAATCCATCTGGGTTTAAAACAGGATCAACAATAATTATAGTGTTTTCCAGCATTTTATCCACTCCTTCACCTTCAGCAGCTGCAAGATAGTAGGCTGTTAGCAATGCAGAATTTGCTGCACTTGATTCATTACCATGAACTGAATAGCCAAGCAAAACAACAAGAGGTTGGTTATCAGTTTTATTTTTTTTTGAAAGTTTAGAGTTCCATATGTTTTCCCTATCAGCTTTTATTTGATTAAGATTTTCATGATTTTCAGGGGAGGTGAAGATTAAGTGATAGAGTGGTCGGTTTTCATATGTTCGACCATATTCCACTAGGGTGGCACGATTGCTTGATTCCGCGATTGATTTTACATACTGAACAAGCTTTTCATGCGAAACAAGCCAATCACCAACCTGAAATCCGATAATTGATTCAGGTGTGGGTATACTTGTGTTGTAACTTACATCAGAAGGTAAATAATAATCAAGTGTAGTTTGTGCCTGAGTATTGATTAGGAGAATACTTGCAACAATAACATAGAATAGCTTTTTCATGGAATTTATTTAATGTTCAAAATTAAAAGTTCGAATATAAAAAATGTTCATTAACATCTTGGCTCAAATCAATAAAATAATCCTTCACAAATGCTCGCGGAATTTATTTTGTATTATTAACTTTGAGAAAATGAAAAACAGGAGACATGTTAAATGACCAACTACTAAACCCGAAGAGTATTGTTATTGTTGGAGGATCAGAAGATATTTCAAAGCCTGGCGGAAAGGTCCTGAAGAACATTAAGGATGGTGGTTACTCAGGTATACTTTCTGTAATCAACCCAAAGGCAGACATGGTTCAGCATGTTAAATCTTATCGCAATATCGAGGATATAGGTAATACTGATTTAGCTATTCTGGCAATTGCCGCAAAATATTGTCTTCCTGTAGTAGAATTTCTTGCCAGAAATAGGAATACTAAAGCATTTATAATCCTTTCTGCCGGTTTTAGTGAGGAAAGTGAGGAGGGTGCTATTCTTGAAAAAGAAATTGTTAATATAATTAATGAAACTGGAGGATGCCTGATTGGACCAAATTGTATTGGGTTTCTGAATCCTAAATATTCAGGTGTTTTTACATCCTTATTGCATAAACCGGTTAATGAAGGTGTAGATTTTATTTCAGGCTCAGGAGCTACAGCTGTTTATATTATGGAATCGGGGATTCCCAAAGGATTAAAATTCAGAAATGTATTTTCAGTCGGTAACAGTGCCCAAAATGGGGTTGAGGATATTTTGAAGTACATGGACGAGAATTTTGATGCAACAAGAGATTCGAAGGTTAAATTGCTCTACATAGAAAGCATTAGGAAACCTGAAATGCTATTAAGACATGCTTCCTCACTAGTTAGAAAAGGTTGTAGAATAGCTGCAATTAAGGCTGGAAGTTCTGAAGCAGGAAGTCGAGCTGCTTCTTCCCATACTGGTGCACTTGCATCTTCTGATTCAGCTGTTGAAGCTCTCCTTAAAAAGGCTGGGATTGTTCGGTGTTACAGTAGGGAAGAGCTGACCACAGTAGCTTCAATATTTATGTATGAGCTTCCTGAGGGCAAGAATATTGCTGTGATTACTCATGCAGGTGGGCCAGCTGTTATGCTTACCGATGCACTTTCAGAGGGTGGATTAAATGTTCCGCAGATTCAAGGATCGGATGCAGATGTTTTATTGGCAAAACTTTATCCTGGTTCTTCGGTTTCCAATCCAATTGACTTTCTGGCGACTGGAACAGCTGAACAATTGGGCTTAATTATTGATGCATGCAACAATGAGTTTCAGAATATTGATGCCATGGTGGTTATCTTTGGCAGTCCAGGATTGTTCAAAGTGTTTGATGTTTATGACCTTCTGGATCAAAAAATGAAAAGCAGTATAAAACCGATATATCCAATTTTACCTTCGATTATTTCTGCCCATGAAGAGATTGAGGCTTTCTTAAAGAAAAATCGTACATATTTTTCTGATGAAGTTTTATTTGGAAATGGTTTAGCTAGAATCATGAACACTCCATTACCGGTAGAGGAATTCAATGAAAATATAAAGATTGATTCTGTAAAGGTTGGTGAGGTAATTCGAAATTCGAATAATGGATTTTTATCACCTGTAGAAGTAAGTAAAATTTTAGATGCTTCCTTCATACCAAGGGTTAAGGAAGGTGTAGCCAATACTATTGAGGAGGCCTTAATTATTCCTGAAATAATAGATTTTCCATTGGTGATGAAAGTAATTGGGCCTGTTCACAAATCTGATGTAGGTGGGGTAGAACTAAATGTTAAGACTAAAGAAGAAATTCGATTCCATTATGAAAGGATGATGCAAATTGATGGCAGCACGGGGGTATTATTTCAGCCAATGGCATCCGGACTTGAACTTTTTGCCGGAATTAAAGAGGAAGGCGATTTTGGACATCTAATTTTGTGTGGATTGGGTGGTATCTTTATTGAAGTATTAAAGGATTTTTCAATAGGGTTAGTGCCAATAAATAAGAAAGAAGCAAAAGGCATGATCAGTGGGCTACGCTCCTATAAGCTTATTGAAGGGGTTAGAGGTCAGCCTGGTGTTGATGAAAACGTTTTTGTAAATATTCTTCTTCGGTTATCTGCATTAATTCAAATTGCTCCAGAAATTGTAGAATTAGATCTGAACCCATTACTTGGGGCAGAGGATAAAATATTTGCCGTTGATGCACGGATAAGAGTGGAGAAAAGTAATTGAACAATACGGTAATATTATTGGTGATTTTAAAGATGTTAACATCTTTTTATTGAATATTGTCCATGATATGTTTTTTAACAATTTAGAACCTGTAAATAAATTTTATATTTGTAGGCTCAATATCAAAACAGATAAAGCCATTCTATAAATAAATGAAAATGAATAAAATAGGTCTTTTTTATGGTCCAATGGATGGATCCGTTGCAAAAGTTGCAAGAATAATCGCTGATATCCTGGGGAGTGATAAATTAGATTTGATCCCTGTTAGAAGTGCAAGTAGCGATGATCTAAATAAATATAAGAATATCATTCTTGGTATATCTACAATTGGAAGCCATACATGGGCTAGAGAAACACCTAGCAAGGACTGGGATGAGTTTTTGCCAGAGCTGGATAAAATAGATTATTCTGATAAAATCTTTGCTCTTTATGGCTTAGGAGATCATGTGACTTATGCCTTACATTTCGTTGATTCGTTAGGAGTTTTGGGTACAATGCTACTGGAGCGAAATGCCAGGATTGTTGGGCAGACTTCAACAGAAGGTTATGAATTCCAGGATTCTGAAGCTATTATTAATGGTAAGTTTATTGGTTTGCCTCTTGACGAAGATTATGAATCAGACAAAACTGAAGAAAGAATTCGGAATTGGCTTGATGAAATATTACAAAAATTTGTTTAAAATTATTGATAAGAAGGCGGTCCAATTAGACCGCCTTCCTCATTTTTTAGAACTTTGATTTAATATATTTATGGAAAATACACCAATTGATAAAAAGATTGTTGAAGATAAAATAGAAAAGAGTGGTCTTCCAAAAATCGGTTGTGGAAGTATTCGTGAAATTGTGAAGTTAGTGAATGAGATTGAAGGTGCTACTGGAGAAAGTTTCATTAGAATGGAAATGGGGGTACCTGGTTTAAATCCCGTGCAAGCTGGTATAGAAGCTGAAATTGAGGCCCTTAGGAGAGGTGTTTCTTCAAAATACCCAATGATTGAGGGTGTTAAAGAACTAAAAGAAGAGATTTCCAAATTTGTAAAGCTTTTCTTAAATCTTGATGTTAGCACAGTGGGATGTATTCCAACTGTGGGCTCAATGATGGGGTCAATGGCTACCTTTATGGTTGCAAACAGGAATAATCAAAATAAGGAAGGAACACTGTTTATTGACCCAGGATTTCCAGTCCAAAAGCAACAGGTAAGAGTGCTTGGTCATAAATATTGCAGTTTTGATATTTATGATTATCGTGGGAAAAAGCTTCGGGAAAAACTTGTTTCCTATCTTGACACTGGGAGAGTTTCAAGTATACTTTATTCCAACCCTAATAATCCATCCTGGATATGTTTGACAGATGAGGAACTTCAGATAATCGGTGAATTGGCAACAGAATACGATGCAATTGTAATTGAAGATCTGGCCTATTTCGGGATGGACTTTAGAAAAGATTTTTCTCAACCTGGTAAACCTCCTTACCAACCCACAGTTGCGAATTATACAGAGAATTATTTGCTTCTAATTTCAAGTTCCAAGGCATTTAGTAATGCAGGACAAAGAGTGGGCATGATGGTAATTTCTGATACACTTTTTAATAGAAGATATCCTGACTTAAAAAGATTTTATAGTTCAGATGGATTTGGATATTCGATCATTTACGGTGCTCTCTATGCTCTTTCAGCAGGAGTTTCCCATTCAGCTCAATATGGTCTTACAGGTATACTCAAAGCTGTTAATAGTGGAGACTATAATTATATTGAGGATGTAAAAGAATACGGGGAGAAAGCCAAAATTATGAAAAAAATATTCCTGGAAAATGGATTTGAAATTGTCTACGATAAGGATATAGATCAACCTATTGCAGATGGGTTCTATTTTACTTTTTCTTATCCTGGATTCGATGGAGTGGATCTGCTTGAGGAATTATTGTATTACGGAGTCAGTGCCATTTCCCTTGAGATTACAGGAAGTTCTCGCAAGGAAGGCATTCGAGCTTGTGTATCACAGGTCAGGAGAGATCAGTTTGAAATGTTAAAAGCAAGACTAAATCAGTTTCACCTGGACCATGCTTAAGCAGGGATTCTAAATAGTGTTTTTAACAGTTTGAAATAGAGGTTTTTAAAAAATGATGCAACCGAAGTCATTTGTAGAATAGTATTAAATTTTTACTTTTGAGAGATCAGATATAAAATATTGAGAAATGGCAAAAGTTATAGGAGCAATCGTTGTTGATATTGAGAAGTGTAAGGGCTGTGTACTTTGCGTGGGTTCATGTCCAACTGATGTGATAGGCATGGCAAACGAGGTAAATGGAAAAGGTTATTCTTATGCATACATGAAAAACCCGGATGCATGTACAGGATGCTCTAATTGCGCCATTGTTTGTCCTGATGGTGTGATTTCTGTTTATAGACAAAAGATAGCTTGATAAAATTAATTCTTTATTTGGAATGGAAGAATATAAATTAATGAAGGGAAATGAGGCAATAGCTGAAGCTGCCATACGAGCAGGTACTGATGGCTATTTTGGATATCCTATTACTCCTCAAAGTGAGGTGATGGAATATCTTACAGCGGCCAAGCCACATGAAACAACTGGCATGGTTGTGCTGCAGGCAGAAAGTGAGGTAGCTTCAATAAATATGCTTTATGGAGGAGCTGCAATAGGTAAGAAAGTAATGACTTCATCCTCGTCTCCTGGAATAAGCCTGATGCAAGAAGGTATTTCTTATTTGGCTGGGGCTGAATTGCCCTGCCTTATTGTAAATGTGGCAAGAGGAGGCCCTGGACTTGGAACTATCCAGCCCGGACAGGCTGATTATTTTCAGTCCACTAAAGGTGGGGGACATGGAGATTATCGACTTATTGTTCTGGCACCATCTTCTGTTCAGGAGATGGCAGATTTTGTTAGCCTTTCTTATGACCTGGCATTCAAATATAGAAATCCGGTATTGATTCTGACTGATGGAGCCATAGGTCAAATGATGGAGAAAGTACGGTTCAAAGAATTTGAACCCCGAATGGAAACAGCCCCTGATTGGGCCACTACAGGGAAAACACCGGACAGGGAACCAAATATTATTACTTCTTTGGATCTAGATCCGGCCCGACAAGAACAATTTAATTTCAAACTGCAGGAAAAGTATAAAAAGATAAGTGAGACAGAAGTCAGGTGGGAAGAATTAGCTTGTGAAGATGCAGAATATCTCTTTGTGGCTTACGGTACCAGCTCAAGAATTTGTCAGAAATCTATGCAGTTAGCTCGTGAAGAGGGTTTAAAAGTTGGATTGCTCCGGCCTATTACATTGTGGCCATATCCCTCAGATAGGATTTCAGAACTAAGTAAAAACCTTAAAGGGATACTGGCAGTAGAAATGAGTAGTGGGCAAATGGTTGAAGATGTTAAGTTGGCTGTGGAGGGGAAATGTAAAGTCGATCATTATGGAAGAATGGGAGGAATGATTCCTTCTCCGGAAGAAATAGTTGAGGCAATAAAGACTAAAGTTATTGGAGGGTAAACTATGACAGAAAATATAGCAACAAATAATATTATTAAAGCGGAGAACCTGGTTTATACAAAAACCAAAGTGCTCAACGATAAGGTAATGCACTACTGTCCGGGCTGTGGACATGGAACTGCTCACAGGTTAATCGCGGAAGTTATTGAGGAAATGGATATCCAGTCGGAAGTAATTGGGATTACTCCTGTAGGCTGTTCAGTCTTAATGTACAATTACTTCAATATTGATATGCAGGAAGCTTCGCATGGAAGAGCACCAGCTGTAGCCACAGCAGTAAAAAGACTATTACCAGAAAAGTTTGTTTTTTCTTATCAAGGAGATGGTGACCTTGCGGCCATTGGTACAGCAGAGACCATACATGCTTGCAATAGAGGAGAAAACATAACCATGTTTTTTGTAAATAATGGAATTTACGGCATGACAGGTGGACAGATGGCTCCTACAACATTGGAGGGAATGAAGTCATCCACAACTCCCTATGGAAGAGATATTAGTTTAATGGGAAATCCCTTGAAAATAACTGAATTAATTGCTGAATTACCAGGATCATATTATGTTACCAGGCAAGCTGTACATACCCCATCTGCGGTAAGAAAATGCAAAAAAGCTATTCGAAAAGGGATGGAGTATCAGAAATTGAATAAAGGTACCTCCTTTATAGAAATTGTTTCTAACTGTAATTCAGGGTGGAAAATGAGCCCTGTTCAATCAAATATTTGGATGGTTGAAAATATGTTCCCATTTTACCCAATAGGAGATATTAAACTTCCAGAAGAAATTTAAAAAATCGGTTAATTAAAAATATATGACTGAAGAAATAATTATTGCAGGTTTTGGAGGGCAGGGTGTCCTTTCTATGGGTAAAATTCTTTGTTATTCTGGAATGCTGCAGGGCCAGGAAGTAAGTTGGATGCCTTCATATGGTCCGGAAATGCGAGGTGGTACAGCAAATGTGACAGTAATATTAAGTAAAGAAAGAATAAGCTCACCCATTTTGAATTCATACGATTCTGCTATTATTCTCAATCAGCAGTCTATGGATAAGTTTGAGAAATCAGTAAAACCCGGTGGATTGTTGCTATATGATGGCAATGGAATTACCAGGCACCCCGAACGGAAGGACATTAACATTTACAGAGCCGATGCAGCAGCAGAAGCTGCTAAAATGGAATCAGCCCGTACGTTTAATATGATTATTCTTGGAGCTTACCTGGAGATAAAACCAATAGTTAAGATCGAGAATGTCATAGAAGGACTTAAAAAATCCCTTCCTGCCCGGTATCATCACCTTATTCCTTTGAATAATAAGGCACTGGTTCAGGGTACGAAAATTATTCAGAAGGTACAGCTTGTCTAGAATTTATCTTATCCTTCTAGACTTAATTGCCTGATTTTTTTGTTAATGGCAGTGAGCTAGAGGATTTTATTCATAGAAGTGCATCTCCTCTATATATCTAAAAACTTCTGCAGGTAAAAAATGCCTGAGATCAATCTTTTGTTTTATCGATTTTCTAATAAAACTGGAAGATATTTCCATTAAAGGGGCTTCTAGCTGCCTGATGGATGAATCATTCCCTGTAAGATCATAGAGTTCTTTTATATCAAATGGATAATCTGGTCGTGGATATACAAGAATACCATAATTTTTAAGTATCTCCTTGTAATTTTTCCATTTGTGAATATAATATAGATTGTCAGACCCCATAATTAAATGAAAAGCGTAATCAGGAAATTTTTCTTTGAGATATGCTAATGTATCTATGGTATATGATGGTTTTGGCATATTAAACTCAATATCGGATGCACGAAACCTGGGATCATCATCAATAGCCTTGTATACCATTTCCAGCCTATGAAAGTCTTGAAGAAGACTCGATTTTTCTTTAAGAGGATTATGGGGACTAACTATAAACCAAACCTGATCTAAAGCGGCAAATTCAACTACATAGTTTGCAATTGCCATGTGGCCTATATGTATAGGATTAAAAGAACCAAAATAAAGACCAATTTTCATTTGCGAGAAATTATTTATTGTTTTCAATGAATAAAAAAATACATATAATTCTAGCTTTCTAAAAATCTGCGAACCTCATTCTCAGCTTTTTCGCTTGCATCATCAAGATTATCATTTACAATAATTATATCAAATTGCTCAGCAAAAGAAATTTCCTTTTCTGCTTTTGAGACCCTTTTTTCAATGTTTTTCAGAGTATCTGTTGATCGATTTAATAGCCTTTTTTTAAGCTCTTCAATAGAGGGAGGTTGTATAAACATGGCCAGTGTTTTTTTAGGATATGATTGCTTAATGTTTAAGCCTCCAACCACATCAACATCAAATATAACGTGGTGACCACTGTTCCAGATTTTTTCAACCTCAGTTCTTAAAGTACCATAAAAATGATCAGGATAAACCTCCTCCCATTCAACAAATTCATTGTTCTTTATTTTTTCCTTAAAATCCTCAATACTTAAAAAGTAATAATCCTTACCGTCGATTTCATTTTCTCTTTTTGATCGACTGCAGGCCGAGATAGAAAATTCTAGTCTCATATTTTGATGTAAGAGGTGATGTACAATGGTAGTTTTTCCAGCCCCTGAAGGAGCTGATAAAACAATCAATTTTCCTGAAAAATTATCACTCATATTGATACGGGTAAATATAAGTTTATAGCTTATAGTACATTTAAGAGCTGTTCCTTTATTTTCTCTAATTCATCTTTCATCCTAACCACAATTTTCTGGATATCAGAATTATTTGCTTTTGAGCCAATTGTATTAATTTCTCTCCCCATTTCCTGCGCAATAAATCCCAGTTTTTTACCCACAGGTTCACTTACATTAATGCTCGATATGAAGTATTCTAAATGGTTTTTCAATCGAACTTTTTCTTCAGTAATATCAAATTTCTCAATGTAGAATACCATTTCCTGTTCAAAGCGATTTTCATCTACTTCTCCTCCCAGGTTTAATTCATTGAGGCGATCTTTAATTCTAGATTTTATTTTCTCAATTCTTTCACCTTCAAATTGTGGGATTTGTTCAAGGTATCTGGAAATAAGTTCGGTTCTCTTAACAATATCCTTTTCAAGAGATTTTCCTTCTTGTATTCTAAAACCATCTGTTTCAGTAAGAACCTGGCGGATTTGATCGCTAATAAATACCCATTCCTGGTTTTTTAGTTCTTGTTTCTCAGATTTAAGTACATCGGGAAGCCGCATAATAACAGGTAAAAGTTCTTCTAGTTTAACACTACTATTCTTATCTGAAATTCTAGATAGTTGATCATAATAATTTAATATAATTTTCTTATTTATTGTTGGAACAGCTGGATCCTCAAGATTTTCATAATAGATATTTAAATCGACCTTTCCTCGTTGTAAAATATTACTAACTAAAGTTCTGATTTCTGTTTCTTTTTCTCTTATGGCACCGGATGACCTAAAAGAGAAATCAAATTGCTTCGAGTTTAAACATCTCAATTCTATACTTATCTTTTTCCTTTCATCCTCTTGTGAAGTACGGCCATAACCAGTCATTGATTTTATCATTTACCTTTTATTTAAATTTGGAGAAATTCGATTGGAATTCCCTTGAAGCAAAGTTAACAGAATCAAGATAAATATCAATCTATGGGAATATGAGTAAACTGAAAAGCTTTTAATTGTATTTAACAACCACTTTTTTCTTATACCTTCCAGTTTTATAATAGATTAGAGTTAGCAACATGCCTACAACCATACCTATAGGGACTGCCCACCAGATTCCAACTTCTCCAAGACTTCTTGAGAGAAAATAAGCTGCAGGAATCCGTATACCCCATAGGGCTAATAAGGTGATAAACATCGGAATTAATGTATCTCCTGCTCCACGAAGGACTCCGTTAATAGTAAACATTATCGAGAATACTACATAAAAAATACTTACAATAGATAGGTACTCATATCCTATCCTTACAACTTCGGCATCATTTGTAAACATATTCATCAAGTTCTTTCCCCAGAGAAGTAATGCAGCCATAACAATAAGAGACACTGCCGATGACATAAAAATGGTAAATAGCAACCCTTTTTTAACCCTTTCCTGCTTATTTGCACCTAGATTTTGTCCTACAAATGTAGCTAGCGCCGCAGAAAAATTCATTGCAGGCATGACAGCCAAAGAATCTAATCTGATGGCTACAGAATATCCTGCAATAACATCGGTACCAAAAGTATTTACAATTCCCATCAAAGCCATCATTCCAAGTGCCACAATAGTGTGTTGTAAACCAGCTGGTAACCCAATTTTAAGACTTTTATAAAAAAGGTCCCAATCGAAAACAAGTTCTCTGAATTTTAACTTAATGACTTCGTGATACTTGTTAAGATATAGTATTGTAGTTACGAAAGCTCCAGTTTGAGAAATTACAGTAGCTATAGCTACACCGGCAATACCCCATTTAAATACAACTACAAATAGTATATCAAAAGCAATATTTGAGAAAGTGGCTATAATTAAGAAATAAAGCGGAGTTTTTGAATCACCTAATCCCCTTAATATGGCACTGGTGCCATTAAATCCGAAAAAGGATATCATTCCAATAAGATAAATAGACAAATAGGTTGTGGCCTGTGGTAGGATTTCTTCAGGCAGACGCATAAGTCGCAGAATGTCTTCACTAAAGTAAATTCCTGCCGCGGTAACTATAGTGGCAGCTATAAACATGAAAATGTAAAAAGTGTCAATGGTACGTGTGACTTTTTCCATGTCTTTTGCCCCAAAATATTGGGATATTAGTACCATTGCACCACTGGCGATTCCTATAATAAGTGATATCAGGGTGAAAATTATAGGAAAAGATGCTCCTACTGCAGCTAAGGCCTCTTTGCCTAGGAAATTACCCACAATTATGCTATCAACAATATTATATAATTGCTGAAAAACATTGCCAATTAGCATAGGAAGAGCAAAATTAAATATTAGCTTTCCTTCTTTTCCTATTGTGAGATCTTTCATTGCTCCTTAAGAGTCCTGCGAAAATGGACAAAAAAACTGGGAATCAATAAGAAATGTAGAATTCTTTCCTAAATTGAATCTAAGTTTAATCAATTCAGAAATCCTTCTTATTGCATTCTAAACTATCAATAGTTTCTTTTATGAGGGTTTAGCAGATTTTTTCCAATTCAACTGTAAAATGTCGGAGAATTTCAGCTTCTTTTGTGATTCTAAGCCCCTTTTTAATCGAATCTTTTCGATCATAAATATTTTTGAGAGCTGCAACCACAACATCAATATGGTTGTTTGTGTACACTCTCCTTGGAATAGCTAATCGTACCAACTCCAATTCTGGGTAGCGGTTTTTTCTTGTATCGGGGTCACGGTCAGCCATTATTGCTCCAATTTCAGCCGATCGAATACCTGCTTCAAGGTAAAGCTCAATAACCAGTGTTTGTGCCGGGAACTCTTCGCGTGGTAGATTTTGTAGGAACTTTGTAGCATTTAAAAATATTGCGTGGCCCCCATATGGCTTTAAAACCGGAATACTGTATTTTGTAAGTTGCTCTCCCAGGTAAGCAACTTGTTTGATTCGTGATTCAAGGTAATTGAATTCAGTTGACTCCATTAAGCCTTGTGCAAGAGCGTTCATATCCCTGCCAGCCATACCACCATAGGTTAAGTAACCTTCAAACATAATATTAAAGGTGGTTGCCAGGTCATACCATTCACGATCTTTAAAGGCTAAAAAACCACCAATATTCACAATGCCATCTTTTTTACTACTCATAGTCATGCCATCTGCATATTGGTACATCTCACGAACAATTTCTTTTATTGATTTTCCTCCATAGCCATTTTCCCTGATTTTTATAAAATAAGCATTCTCAGCAAACCTGGCGGAATCAAAAACTACCTTGATTCCATATTCCTGGGCCAGATTGTATACATCTTTCATGTTTTGCATACTCACTGGCTGCCCACCGGTTGTATTGCAGGTAAGTGTGACAATAATCATTGGGATTTTTTCACAGGGATTGTTTTTAAGGACAGTTTCCAGCTTATCCAGATCAATATTGCCTTTAAATGAATCAATTAACTCTGTGTCGTAAGCTTTGTCAACTGTGCAATCCAATGCCTTTGCTTTTCTAAATTCAATATGCCCTTTGGTTGTATCAAAATGTGCATTACCAGGGACAATGTCACCTTCTTTAACAACTGCTGAGAATAAAACATTCTCTGCTGCACGTCCCTGGTGAGTTGGTAAGATGAATTTAAATCCGGTTAGTTGTTGAATGTTGTCTTTTAATTTGTAAAATGATTTTGATCCTGCATAACTTTCATCCCCTGCCATAATGGCTGCCCACTGGAGATCACTCATTGCTCCGGTTCCGGAATCCGTTAGTAGGTCAATAAATACTTGTTCACTTCGCAGATTGAAAATATTATATTTAGCGTCCTTGATCCAATTCTGACGTTCTTCTTTTGAACTTGAGCGAATTGATTCAACCATTTTAATTTTATAAGGTTCAGCGTATGGAATTTTCATTTTTATATTGTTCTATAATAAATATCGTGAAATAAATGTAACTAATTGGGCGTTACAGTAGGGTTAAATCTATAATGTAAGAAAAAGCCCAAACTAAAGTTTGAAAAAGCGATAGTAGTCCCTATTTTTGATATTTAAATAGCGTAAGTTTGGAAGGATTTGTAGTATGATTGGAATTCCCATCTTGACTATTGAATTAGACAAAGTTAGGAAAATTTTGTCTATTAAATATAATTTTTTTAGATGTATTTAATTCTGTAAATAGAATGCAAATTACATGTATTAATAGCAGTTTGAAAAAGTATGCTCTTCTCATAGTATTTTTAAGTGCGATAGTTCCAGCTTTCTCGCAGATTGATAGTTTGCTCATTGGAAGTAAGGATTCATTGCTGGTTCCTCGCATAGTAAATGATAGCACTTTAAAAGGTGAGGAATTGGAATCCAATCAGGATGATATTGAATTGGATGCTGCCCTGAAGGTTCTCAAATCATATTACATGGAAAGTAGTAATTGGGAAGATTCTGATGATGGCCTCAAAGAAGCGCTTCAAAAATTAATTAATTATGTAGAAGATGGGCCAATTGACACAACCCTGAATTATTTAAAAGGATATAACTTCAGGGTGATGAGTAAGCAGGAGAGGGCATCTTATGACTCTAGTTTAAAGGTCTTTGAACAGCAGGATACTATAAGGATTGTTGAAATTCAGTCAAAAACGCAACCTGTAGTGAACGATTCAGTTCTACAGGTAAGTAGAGATAGTTTAGAAGTTGTAGGTGCTGCAAATGTAGAGGATTTACAAAATGATAGAGTAATTCTTGATGATACTACCGGACAAAAGCCCATACAAGAATATGATTCGCTATTTATAGAGGATGGTTTAATTGTTGATGATTCATTTAAGAAAGCGCTGGATGCTTTGGTTTCATATGTTGAAAATGATTCTGTTAAGGTATGGGTTCACAATATTGCAGGGGATTCAACAAACATAACATTGAAGCGTGATGGTAGCTTACCACAGCGTTTTTGGCTTAAAAATGAGGTTTTGGATTCCCTGGGAATCTGGTTCGAAGTAATGGATGGAAGTAAAATCCAACTTTTTACAGATAGAGGGATTGATTTCAACACCTTAAATTATAGAAAAAATAAGAGAAAATACAACCTGAAAAGATCTACTGTTGATAGGAACCTGAAGGATGTAAAACTTATTGAAATTGAACCCAATCCCTGGGATATTGGTGGTATTGGACAACTCACACTGTCTCAAGTATATTTAAGCAATTGGGCACAAGGAGGCCAGAATTCTATTTCTGGATTGTTTAGAGGTGAGATTGATGCAAACTATACTAAAGGAATGTATAGGTGGAATAATTATATCAGACTTAAGTTTGGCCTGGTTGGAATAGCTTCAGAAGGTGTAAGGAAGAACGAAGATAATTGGGAAGTAAACTCTGATTTTGGAATAAAAGCGTCCAAGAAATGGTTTTATAGTCTTAGCTTTAATCTAAGAAGTCAGCTGGCTAAGGGATATAAATATCCGAATGATTCGGTTTGGGTTTCAAGTTTCTTTTCACCTGGCTATTTGTATTCGGCTGCAGGATTTGAGTATAAACCAAAGAAAACTACCTCGGTTTTGTTATCCCCCTTAACCTACAAATCAGTTTTTGTTATTGATACGAATAGAGTTGAGCATACAATTTATGGTATTCCTCTGGGCAGTAAAGCAAAAAATGAATTGGGTTTGTACATGAAGATTCAGTATAAATACAATTTTACTGCCGATATAGAACTAGAAAATCGCTTGCATTTATTTACAAATTACAATGGATTTGATAAAATAGATTTCAACTGGGAGGCTATTCTTCGAATTAAAGTCGGACCATTTTTTACCTTCAACTTTTCAACACATCTTATTTTCGATAGTGATATTAAATTTCCTGTACTGGATGATTCAGGCAACGTAGTAGAGACTAAATCAAAACTACAATTTAAGGAATGGCTTGGTTTTGGA
>RCNC010001058.1_pt1 | contig 18385 bp, 14 predicted proteins | sample 2041301 | NCBI WGS metagenome assembly RCNC01 (sample SAMN09708231, study PRJNA481090) | Marine sediment metagenome, whole genome shotgun sequencing project. | biome: marine sediment; feature: ocean; material: sediment; isolation source: Sewage treatment plant 13A marine sediment (STP13A) ... | reverse complement strand
CCCATCTGGAACGGATACGGATCGACCCCGCTGTAGCCCACGATGAAGGCATTCGGTGCGTGGGTGAGCTTGGCGAGCATGTAGGCCGCGTAGGCAAGGGGCGTGAACGACCCGAGCACGATCGAATCCCCGTCGTCGATCTGCCGGGCCAGGCTGGCCACCATCTGGTCGGCAGGCTCGAACGAATCGGCAGGCGTATCGATGATCTTGTCCGGAAACTCGATCTTCTTGACCTTTTGGGCCAGGGCGACGATCTTCTTCTGCGCCCCCTCCCCTCCGACATTCGCCTGGTACGCCTCTTCGCTCTCGCCGATGGTGTCCTGAATGTACTGCTGGAAGTTCTTCTTGTCCCCGAGCCCCTGTGTATCCCTCATCATCTGCATGAGGTGCGCGCTGTAGTAGGGCACGCAACTGCACGGGTTGGCTCCGAAGGGGGCATGGATCACCATGTCCACCTCGCTCCTGAAGAGCAGGGTGGCGGATTTGTTCTCTCGCATCTCATCAGGGGAGATAATCTCCTCGACAGTAACGATCACCGCCTTGGCCGCGTTCGCCATGTCCAGATCCGACCCCGAGGTGCCGAAGATCTGTACGTTGCCCTGCGAGTCCGCCCTCTGGGCGTGAATCACGGCCACATCCGGCGCGATCGCCTGGATGGCGGTCAGTTCCTTGCCTGTAAAGGGGCAGGTGACCGTTTTGTACAGTTCGGGAGCTTCCTGGATGATGTCGGATCCCTTGGGCCCGTTGAAGGCGGCAAAGGGAAGCCCCTGCCCTTCCGCCTGAAGCCCTTTGATCATGCTGCAGCCTTCGATCTCGGTCAGCTTGATCGTCTTCTTCTCAGCCGCACGACGGAAATGGGGAGGTAGGCCGAAAGACTCGAGGCTCAGGAAGCTGAAGACCAGATGGTCCACGGCCCCTGCGGCGAGCAGCCACTCCATCTCCCACCCGCCGACGATGGACATGGTCTTCAGGCCCGTGATCTTTTGCCGAATGATCTGCCGAACCACGGCCATCGGCTTGTTGCAGCTCCAGCCGCCCCCCAGGGCAACAAAGCTCCCGGGCTTGATGTACTCACCGATGTCGGTCAGTTTTCCCACTTTCGAAGCAATAGCCGGCATACGAATTCTCCTTTTTGTCTGGATTACATCAGTCCACGGGCCAGGATGAGTTTCTGTATTTGCGAGGTTCCGCCGCCGATGGCGAAGAGCTTAGCATCCCGGAACCACCGCTCCACGGGGAATTCCCGGGTGTAGCCGTACCCACCAAGCAACTGCACCGCATTCATCGTAACACGCATCGCGGCGTCGGCACCGTATATCTTCGCGATCGACGCCTCGAGGTTCGCATCTTCTCCCGCCGCGTATTTCCGCAAGACATCACGCGTCAGCATCTTGGTCGCCTGCAGGTCCACGACCATCTCCGCGAGCATCCCCTGCACCATCTGGAACTCGATGATCGGCTGGCCGAACTGCTTGCGTTCCTTACAATATCGTACCGCCTCGTCGAGGGCCGCCTCGCAGAGGGCCCCACAACAGACCCCGACCAGGGCCCTTTCGAAGGGGAAGAACACCATCGACTCGATGAATCCTCTGTTTTCCTTTCCGAGCAGGTTGGCCACCGGGACCCGGCAGTCCTCGAGGGCCAATTCACAGGTCGGGGACGCCCGGTTGCCCAGTTTTTCGAACGGCTTGGAGGACATGTACCCGGGGGTGGTGGTCTCGATAATCAAGGTGCTGATCCCTTTCGGCCCGGGTCCCCCTGTGCGCACGAGACACACGATCACGTCCGCCACATTCGCGTTCGTGATGAAGATCTTGTTTCCGTTCACGACGTATTCATCCCCGTCTCGCACAGCCGTCGTCTTCAACGAAGCCACGTCTGAACCCGCCTCGGGCTCGGTGATGGCCATCCCACCAAGCCACTCCACGGAAGCCAGCTTGGGAATGTACTTTGCCTTCTGTTCAGGCGTGCCGTACTTCTCGATCCAGTGCACGCAGAAGACATGGCCCTGGGCCGACGTGTAGGTGCCGGCACAGACCTTGGAGATCTCTTCCGCCACGATGGCGGCACCGATCACATCGTGCCCTCCCCCGCCGTGCTCTTCCGAAGCCACCAGGCCGAGCAGGCCCAGCCCGCCCAACTCCTTGATCACCTCGACCGGGAACCGCTCCTCGTGGTCGATCTCGGCCGCGATCGGCGCCAGCTTGTCCGCCACGAACCTGCGGACCGTTTCCTGGATCATTCGATGCTCATCTGTCTCGGCGTAGTCAACCGGCTTGTAGTTCATGGTCTGTAACCTTTCTTAAAAGGACTCGGATGGGGGTCGGGCAGAAAAAGAACGCGAGAAACAGCCCAATCGGAAGGATAACGAAAGGCGATCACCTTCTCTGGTCTGACCTACATTACATCTTACTACAAAATCGACAGGGAAAAGTCAAGCTTTTTTTCTCCCCCTGGGGATGTCTCAGGGCCTGCCTGGAGGGGTTCCGAGGGCGGAGGAGGCTCTGCAAGGGATAGAAAACTGCTTGACAGAGCGCCTCCGGCTGGGTACCCTTTACGAGGAAACTGCTTTGTCTATCTTTTTGTAGAAGTGCTGGTCTGACCTTAAAACATTCCTTAGGAGATCCAACCATGCCGGAAAACGTGGTATCCATCGTTCGTTATCAGGGCCTCGAGTCGATCAAATCTCTGATCGATCTCTGTGGGGGACTCGAAGGCATCAAGCCCGGCGCCAAGGTGCTGGTCAAACCCAACCTGGTCGGCTGGGACAATCAGGGGCCCTACCCTCCCTGGGGCGTGCTGACCACAAGCCTGGTCCTGGAGGGGCTTTGCGCCGCCCTGAAGGACGCGGGGGCCGGGGAAATCCGCATCGGGGAAGGCTCGATCAAGTGCAAGCACATCGGGTCCGGCACCCAGGAGATCTACGACAACCTGGGGTATAAGAAGCTCGTGGACCAGTACGGGGTTCGGCTGGTCGATTTCAACGAGGACGAATTCGACGAGGTCGAGATCGACACGGGCCACACGCTCAAGGTCACCCGTCACGTGCAGGAGTGTGACGCTCTGATCACCGTCCCGGTCCTCAAGACCCACGGCGGCACGATCGTGACCCTGGGCATGAAGAACCTGAAGGGCCTTCTCCACGGGAAGTCCAAGCAGTACTGCCACCATCCGGACAACCTGCTCGACCATTTCATCTCCTGCATTGCGGACAAGTTCACCCCGACGTTGACGTTGATCGACGGGATCTACGCGCAAGAGCAAGGGCCCCAGCACATGGGGTTCGCCCACCGATGGGATGTCCTGATCGCATCGACGGACGTGTATGCGGCCGACCTGCTCGGGGCACACATACTGGGCTACGGCACGGATGAGGTGAAATACCTAAACGAATGGGCCGACAAGCACGGGCGCTCCAAGAAGGTCCAGGACCTGGATGTGAAGGGAGATGTAGATCCGGACGAGATTCGCAAACCTCTCAAGTGGGACTGGGACTGGATGCCGGACAACACCGGGCCCGACATCTTCGGCAAGATGGGCATCAAGGGGTTGAGCCTGCCCAAATACGAGCACACCCTTTGCACGGGCTGCTCCTACATGTTCAACCCGCTCATGATGCTCCTCACGTCGACGGGTCAGACGGAATTCGATCAGCTCGAGGTTCTCTCCGGTGCTATCATGAAACCCTCGGGAACGGCGAACAAGACCTTCCTGTTCGGCCAGTGCCAGGTCAAGGAGAACAAGGACAACCCGGATATCAAGGAAGCCATCCACATCAAGGGGTGCCCCCCATCGCTGGACGAAATGGAGAAGGTTCTCCAGGAGAACGGCCTCCCGGTCAACAGGAAGGCGTATCTGAAGTACCGGATGTACCTGATGAGCCGCTACTGGAAGAAGCCTGACCGGTACCCCCTCACAGACTTCTACATGGGGGCAATCCCGGAATCCGCCATGCCTCCGCCACCAAAGCCGGAGAAGTAGGCCACATAAGCCGTCATTCCCGCGCAGGCGGGAATCCAGGGGCTTCAGGAGCCTAGGGATCCCTGCCTTCGCAGGGATGACGGCAAATAGGTGTTTTTCGACACCCTCTCAAGGGAGAGGGAATGCTGGCTTCTCTACACATGGAATAGGAAGCATTTCAAGAGAGGAGAACACCATGGAAAAACTCTACTGGGAAGACTATGAAATAGGCGAGAAGATGGTGTCCCCCGGGCGCACGATCACCGAGGCCGACCTGGTCATGTTCGCTGCATTCACAGGCGACTGGCATCCCATTCACACGAACGTGGACTACGCCTCTAAGACCCTCTTCGGGGAGAGGATCGCCCACGGCATGCTGGTCCTTGTGGTGGGAAGCGCCCTGGGCTTCCGGCTCGGCCAATACGTCACGTTACCGAAGTCCTTCATCGCCTTCTACGGGATCGACAAGGTCCGGTTCACAGGTGCTGTGAAGATCGGGGACACGATTCACCTGGAATCGGAGATCATCGAGGCGACCGCGAAGGATGACGAGCGGGGCATCATTACGTCGAAGAGTTCCATCAAGAACCAGCGCGGGGAAGACTGCTGCATCTTCACGAGCAAATTTCTCTGCGGCAGGGCCCCCAAGGACACGTAGGGGACGTGGCCTCTCCTCCTTCGGAACGACTCAATCCGGAAAGAAGCTGCAAGCCTGCTGTAGGTGTCCGGCTGCTACGTGCAACAACCCCGGGGAGAGATTGCCTTCCGCAAGTGTGAGATATCCGTCGAGCGTCGTCCAGTCGGACGGTGCGAGGTCTCCGTCGGCGATGGCCTTGGTGGAGGACCGCCTGCTCTGGTTAACCAGATTCTGGATCTGCCGGATATCCGCCTCCGCCGAATCAGGGCAGGACCCCGCGTTGTTGGATGCATTGAGCGCTCGCGCCGAAGCAGCGCAGGCAGCGTCCCGGATCAGAAGGTCGAGCCGCCTGGCACCGAATTTCCCGACCCCTCCGGAGAGAGGGTGGGTCATGCCAAGATCACCGAACAGTGCGTACGAGACCGCCCTTCGTAGCGGAGAAAATCCCAGATAGACGGATCCGTCCGGGCTGGAATTCATGGCCGCGATAGACTCCTCCAGACCCTCGGCAAAATACCTGAGTTCGCCCGTCTCCCGGTCCAGAAGACCCACACCGACCTTGAGCGGCAAGGGGTAACCCTCCAACTCGAGGCCGGCCCCGGCTTGAATAAAGACACCGTTGGCCCCTATCGTTGCGAGGAGGACATTGAAGTTCTTCTGGCCGAGCCCCGGCGTGTAAGCATCCAATTGTGATCGCCAGACTTCCGAGCCGTAGGTTCCGTTGTCCACGACCTTGATTACGGCATCCGAAGTACATGGGTACAGTTCGTTGTTGTCCGATGCCACGGCGATAGAACCGAAAATCTGCCTCCCCATGTCGAGCTCCCACAGCCTGCTGCCGTCGGTGGTGTCGATGGCGATCAAGTTGCCGAGGTTGTCTGCCATGTAGACCCTCGTCCCATCCGCCGTCAGGGAAGGTGTAGAGGCCGTGCCTCCCACAAAGGATGTGTGGAACAGTTCCTGAATCGTGTAAGGAGGCCCTCCGGTAGTGACCAGTTCCAGGCAGTAGAGGGCACCCAATTCGGAGACCCCGTCCACCGTACCGTCTTCCTCATCCGGCGCGGTAGCCGCCACCCACAAGCGACCGGTGTGGACGTCCACGGAGAAATAGTTGGCCACCTTCGTCTCGAATCCCAGCACGACACTCGTCAGCAGATCCAGGACCTTCGCGCCGGGCGGCAGGGCTCCCATCAAGGGCGTGAGTGCAGCGTCCGCCTTTTCGGTTATCTCCTCGGGCAACAGAAGGGTATCCCGCGGTGGAGAAGGCTCGCCGGGAATCACATAAGGCGCTGCAAGAAGTTGGGCGCCCGTGGCCCTGTCGAGTACGTAGACACTCCCATCCCGCATGACACCAATGATCACATCCGCCTGGGCATGGTAGTTCACCCCGAAGCAGTGGTAACCCGAATCTGTATCCATTCCAGGCGCAGGCGGCGAGGGCAGGCCTGTGGGCACGTCCCAGAGCACGGTTCCATCCGGTTGGATCGCCAATGCCCTGTCGTAGACTCCCACGTAGATGATCTGTTCCCCGGGGTTCGAGGGGTCGTCGAGGATCAGGGGGGCCCCTGCTCCGTAGACTGTCGTACCGCTTATCGCCCATCGCCTGCCCCCGGTATCGGGGTCCAGGGAGACCAGAATCACATCTTCCCCCGGATACAGGGGGGTGAAGTAAATGTTCCCGTCACTGTCAAAGGTGGGGCCTTCGGGGATGTAGAATTGCGGCTCAGCCACCCATTCGTACTCGAAGACGGGAGCCAGGGCAATGGACACCTCGTCACTGTTCATCGAGTCTACATGAAAGGTACGCGAAAACTCCGCAGGGAGGCCGAACACGGGGTTATCCGCCGGAACAGACCGGCATCCTTCCGGAACCCACGCCGTCTTTCCCGGTGGCGGATAGGATTTGGGGGTGGGGGTGCACCCCACAACCATGGCAACGCTCACGATAAACAGAATCAGCTTGATGGTTTGTGTAGCCTCCAGGTCCTTGCCCATTCTTGCTCTTTTCCTCATCGCGTTCTCTCCATCATTGCCTGTACCCCATAGTACCTTGTCTCCGTGCCATCTACTGTTCCAAGTCTGCACAGAGGACTTCAGAGAGTCAAATCTCGGGCACTCCCCCCTGTTCTGTGTCTTCCTCTTGTTGACACACAACGCCCTTTTTAATAGAACTTTGACCAGACGGCCGGGCCAAGAACCGAAGGGTCGAACCGATGGAGCAGTAGAGAATGAAGAAGCCTAAACCCACTTTGATGCTGTCCGTATCCCTGTGTATTCTTTTGTGCCTCCCCCCTGCTCTTTCCGCAGATGTGTCGCCCGGGGACCGTATCGACCAAGCCAACTGGGGGAAGCTCGAGGGACTCGTTCCTGATCCTGTACTCAACTGGGTGAAGAAGGGCGATTTCGTCCTCCATATCCATGAGCTCGAGTACCCGCCTCGCGACTATTTTCCGCAGTTCGCCAAAGACACATTCCAGGCCAATGCGGGCAAGTATGACCTGGACGAGGACGACGGGATCATCGATCGTGAGACGAGCGAGAGGCCCGCGCACATCGTGGGACTTCCTTTTCCGGAGATCGAGCGGGAAGAACCAAAGGCAGCTAAGAAGATCATGTACAACGCCTTGTACATGCAGTACATCCTTGGGGATCTCAGGTTTCCCCTTCAGTCCATCTACATCGGTCATTCCGGCTTTCAGCGGGAGATCGACCTTCTCTGGCAGCAGGCAGCGATGGACGGCTATCCTGGAGCCGGAGAAAGGAAGAATCCGGAGCATGTCGAGAAGTACACGACCCTCCTCGTTCGCAGGCCTTTCGATCTGAAAGGAACAGCGATCATGCTCTGGCGCTATCTCGACCCCACAATGCAGGACAGCAGTTTCGGGTTCATCCCCGCGATCCGGAGAGTGCGACGAATGAGTCCTGCCAATCGATCGGACGCCCTCCTTGGGTCCGATTTCTCGGTGGACGACGCCAACGGCTATGACGGGAAGATCACGGATTTTGAGTGGAAGCTGCTCGGCACACAAGAGATGATCGCGCCGGTTCTGAGCACCGAGACGGTACGGATCGTGAAGAACGAGGAAGGAGAATGGGAGACAACCACAAGCATTCCAGCCGTGGTCTACGGATACCAAGAAGAAGGTTGGCAAGGGGCGTCATGGGCCCCAACGAATTTGGCCTGGGTGAAACGACCCGCCTACCTCCTGGAGATGAGGCCCAAGGACCCTTATTACAATTACGGACCCCAGTACCTGTGGGTCGAGGCCGAGGTCTTTGGTTGTGCCTACAAGGTGATCCACGATAAGAGTGGTAATTACTGGAAGACCTTCTTCAGCTCTGCCGCGGCCTGCGAGAGCGCGGACAAGAAGGTTCGCTTTATCACCCTGGCATCCCAGCATGCCGTCGACGACCGCAGCCGCCACGGGAGTGTCATCGAAGACGCCAGCCCGAGAAATATCTGGCATTTCTACGCGGATGTCGATGTGAACGACTTCTCACTCTCCGGATTCCAGAAGTTCTGCAAATGAAGTCATTCGAACGTTCATCGTATTCGATTTTTCCATCCGGCAGAGGAGATCCCCACTTATGTTGTCATCACCTGTCCTCCTTGGGATTTGTGCCGGCGCCGGCGCCCTGGCGGCGCCAGGTGTAGCCTCAATGCTGTTCGGCGCCAAAGGCGTCGAATCTGGGGAACCACGTACGGAAGCCCTGTGGACTTCCGAGATGCCTTCGACAGCACCTGCGCCGCGGCTCGAAGGTGAACACAAGGTGGACCTGGCAATCATCGGTGGCGGCTGCACCGGCCTTTCGTGCGCCTACTATGCGAAGAAGCTCCGACCTGACTGGTCCGTGGCCGTACTGGAATCGAATCGCCTCGGCTCGGGCGCAAGCTCGCGCAACTCCGGGGCCGTCTATGCCCGTTACTGGGGCCTCGACAACGAGGAAATGCCGAGACGCGGCCTCGAACGGCTGGTTCGCTTCATGGAGGAAGAGGAAATCGAATGTGACTTCCGGCCTAGCCCGACCCTCGAGTTGTACGCCTCCAGACGCTCCGCCAGGAAGGCCGAGGCATCCCCGGAGGCAGGGGCAAAATGGGTCCCGACCGAGGAACTGCGCGAGGGAGCCCTCACCGATCACTATGCCGGGGCGGCCGAATTGCCCGGCTACTACACGGTTCACCCGGCCAAGCTGGTGGCCGGCCACGTGAAAGCCGCGCGGCGTGTGGAAGTGGAACTCTACGAGAATTCACCCGTCATGCAGGTGAAGAGAGGGAACCCGGCCGAACTCGTCACGCCTGGAGGGAGCGTCCGGGCGGACCACGTTGTCCTTGCCACGAACGCCTATACGCCTCGACTCGGATTCCTCAAAACCGCCATGATGCCGGTCCATCAATACACGTTCGCAACGCGCAAACTGAGCGGTGCGGAAATCAGCGGCTACGGCCTGGACAGATGGCCGTTGAGGTTCGAAAGGACGGTTCTGCCGGTCACAAACTTCTTGACCCCGAGCGGCCGTCTCTGCATCCGAATCGTGCTCGGATACGCAAGCTTCAATTCATGCGTGTGGCGGGACATTGGCGGGGCTCGCGACCTGGCAAAGAGGATGTTCGAGCAACGCTACCCCTGGATTGCGGATGTCGCCCTCGAGCAAGGCTGGCATGGCGTGACCGGGCACACACTGAGAGTGCGAGAGATCACCGGCCCCGTCATGGGCGAAAACATACATGCCGCCGTCGGCTTCAACGGACTCGGCATCATGCCCGGTCACAATACCGCCTACCTGTCGGCGTGCCGAATCACCGGACACCCGGATGAAGACACGCGCTACATGCTGGGCAGGAGGGTCCAGATCCCGATTCCGGGCGAGTACTATCGGAGCATGCTTCTCAAGCCGGCCATGAAGGCCCTGACACCGGTTTAGCGGTTCTCACCTTCCAACTTCTGCTGCTAACCCCACGGAAGAGAAGACTTCCAAAAAGCCCGCCTTTTCCTTCTTCGTGTACTCAAGAAGATCCTTCAACCCATACTTCCGGCCTACGAATGAATACTTTGCGCCGGCAGCCCCGTTGTAGGGCAGCAAAGAGATCCTCTCCACATTCGTGAGGTTTTTGGCGAACTCGGCCACCTGCCTCAGGTTTTCGATCGAGTCATTGTACCCGGGAATGAGCGGGACCCTTACCCAGACCGGCTTTCCCCGCCCGTCGATTCGTTTCAGGTTTTCCAGGATGACCGCGTTCCCGACTCCCGTCATCTCTTCGTGCTTGCCACTGTCCATCTGTTTCAAGTCATAAAGAAAGAGATCTGTATGTGGCAAGATTCTCTCGAAGACAGACCATTGCGCAAATCCACTCGTGTCCACGGCGGTGTGAATCCCCTCCTGCTTGGATCTCTCGAGGCACGCAGCGAGGAACTCGGGTTGCGCAAGAGCCTCCCCGCCCGAAAACGTTACGCCTCCTCCGCTATTCTTGTAGTAGACAGTGTCTCTCCGCACGATATCCATGATCTGCTCGACCGTCATCCACTCTCCGGCCATTTCCAACGCCATGGGAGGACAGACGCGTGCACACTCGCCGCAGTCGTCGCATCGTTCCCACAGGATTCGTCTCGCCGTCCCGGATATCTCCTGAGCATCCTTCGGACAAATTTCGACGCACGCGCCGCACGCGATACAACGGTTTTCAATGAAGAGGAGTTGCTGCTCTTTCGACTGGGACTGCGGGCTGTGACACCACACACAGCGCAGGGGGCATCCCTTGAGAAACACCGTGGTTCGGATGCCGGGCCCGTCGTCGACGACATTTCTATCGACAGAAAACACGAGCCCTGTGGGTTGTGGATCAGCCTTCATGTTGCTCATATTTCTTGATCTGCCACTCCTGGTAAGCAGGAGGCAGATCGACAAAGAAGGCTTCCCATCCTCCGATTCGTATCTTCAGGTCCCGATACTTCTCAGGCTCTTTCATTGCCGCCTTCAGTTTCTCCACGTCATTCACGCTGACGGAAAGCAGGTTGCCCCTTTTTTCAATGAAAGACTTGATCATAGGCTCCAGAAGATGGGCGGACCTCGTGTCCATCCCTATGTCCAAGGGTGCTCCTGTCGGCAGGTCGCCCAGAGGCAGCTTCAAATAGGAATTGATCATTGCCGTCTGTCCGCTTGTGGCCCTGCCATTCGTCGGAGAAGCGTTGGAGGCAACCGGTTGCCCCGGCAGCCGTCCGTCAGCCGTCGCGGGAAGTGCCATTCCCACGGCCACGTAGTGTTCGAATGTTCCAACAGCCGGATTGAAAATGGCCTTGTTCTTTGCATTGGCTCCGTGTTTTTTCGTTTCAGCAACATAGAATTCAACAATCTCGCGCGCTATTTCATCCACATCATCTGAATCGTTTCCATACGCGGGCGCCCTTGTCATCACCATCTGCCTGAGAGGTTCGTTTCCTTCCCAGTTGTTCTTCAGACCCTCCAACAAATCCTTCCAATCGATCAATTTTTCTTCGAAACAGAGCTTCTTGATTGCCGCCAGCGAGTCTGCCGCGTGAGAGAGCCCCCCCAGTACCGGCGAATAGAAAGAGTATTCAATCCCGCCCCGGGTGATATCCGTACCTGTTTCCAGGGGACCTTCCGTACATGCCGAGATGAGAGGAAGGGGCGCGATATCGTAGAGGCGCCCGTCCATCATGTCATCCGCTGTTTCGATCATGCCCTTTATGTATCTGCCCAACTGACCCTTGAACGAAGACCAGAGTTCATCGTAGGCCTTGAATTCCTTCGGGTCCGGAAGTTCCGATCCCTTGAATGGATCGAGCTCCGGTATGTACTTGAGGGGGATCGCCTCCTCGTCCCAGCGTCCCGGAAACAGTGCCCTGTCAAGAGCCTCAGGGGCCGAAATAACGCCATACCGGAACTGGGTCTTCCCTTGAATAAAGGTCTCCCAGCACCCGTCCGTGGTATAGTCTCTCGCGTGCTCGAGGGGAAGGCCTTGCCGCGCCAGTGCCGGAACCACGACTTCGTCGTTGTAGATGCAGGGGCCGTTCGAATTCTGAATGCAGTCGGCGGCCCGTTCGTACAACTCGGCCGGGGACCCGTCGTGCAGCCGCACGTAGATGCTCGGCTGGGGCAACTTGAGCCGCCGGGTCGCATTGATGCAGAGGTAGGTGAGCGGATTCGTGCCGTCCTTTCCCTCCGGCGTGAGGCCTGACAACGGCATGGTCTGGAGCCAGGTGCTGAACTCCGAACCCTGCAGAGGGGCCAATCGATCATGGGTCGTGTTCCCCCCCAGATAGAGACCCCATATGCCGGCGACCGTGCCCACGAGCTCTTCCTCGGTCATGGGAACGGACGATGCATACACGTTCTGACTTGCCAGATCGAAGGTCTGCAGCCGGTCGTTGAATTTCAGCCACAGACAGTCGACCAGCTCTTGCGCCTCTTCGAGGGTGATGACATGGCCCTCGAGATCATGTTTCAAATAGGGCCACAGATTCTGATCGAACCTTCCCATGGACATGAAGTTCAAGGTGCTCTCAAAGGCGATGTGCGCAAACCAGAGAGCCTGCAAGGCCTCGCGGAAGGTACGCGGTGGTTCGTCGGCCAGGCGGGTCGAAATCCCGGCGATCTCTCTCAGCTCCTCCTTGCGGGATGGATCGGCATCACCCTCTGAGAGTTCCGATGCCAAGTTCCCGTATCTCACCATGAAATCTCTCAGCCCATCCAGGGTGATCAGGGCGGATTCTATCCAATCCTCTTTTTCTGCATCTCCCCCATTCCGTCTGATTTCAGAGAGCTTCTCCTCCCCTTGCCTTCGCAGGCCGCCGACGCCCAGGCGAAGGTATTTCGGATAACTCGGACAGAAGTGCCCGAAGACGGAGAAGGTGCCCGTATACTTGCCGGCTGCCTCCTCTCTCTCCTCCTGGGTAGCATACTCGGGAAAGGGGGTGATGTTGGCAACGGAATTGTGAACCGAAAAGCCCACGATCAATTCGTACGTCTCGATTCGAATCGGCATTGCGGAAAGGACTTTGCTGATGGCCAACGCTTTTCGTTTGACCAGAGTCTGTTTCCTTGTTTCGTCGTCCAGGACGCTCAACGGGACATTCCAGAGCTCTTTTTCCTGGAATCTGCCCCTTTCTATCGAATCAAGCCCGTTTTGCACCCGCGGGGTGAGTTCCAATGCACTGCTCACGATGTCCATGGGGACCTCCCCTCATGAGTAAAGACAGAACCAGATCGGCTTAGAACAAAATTCTTGCACTATGAACATATCCTGTCAAGAAATCGTGAATTTGATCCCAATGCAGTCTTTTCGATAAGATGGTGGACGATTCGTCTCGACATCCTGGAAAAAGGGGCACCGAACATGGGTCTTATTGATTTTCTTACGGGCAAGCGAAAACCGAATCCCAATCTCGATCCAAACGATCCTTGCTGGTGCGGCAGCGCAAAGAAGTACAAGCATTGCCACTTGTCACGAGATGAGAAGAAGCGTTCCAGGATGCGCCCGCTTACCTGCAAGTCCTCGGGTTGAGGGAAGTAGAGGAGGTGAGTTGCACCTCCAGAAAACACGGGAACATGCTCCGGATCAACGGTCGCCCATCACCCCCAGGATAGCGCGCCACCCCTCGTCCAGCGCCTGCTGGTGAGTATCATTCACCAGGGCCATGCGCATGGCGCGTTTGGTATACTTGATGGATACGGTCGGCCACTGGGCGATCTTTTCGGCCATTTCAACGGCGGCCGACATCAACTTCTCCTGAGGAACGACCTTGTTCACCAACCCGATCCGGCAAGCCTCTTCCGCGCTGATTTGATCACAGGTGAACAGCAACTCATTCGCCTTGTGGCGGCCCACCACGGCCGGCAACACAGTAAAAGAACCGTAACACAGGCCGCCGACCTTGGGCCCGATAAACCCAAGAACGGCATTCTCCGAGGCGATGATGATGTCGCAGAGCAAGGCGTGTTGCATGGCGTCGCCCAAGGTGTAACCATGTACCGCCGCGATGGTCGGTTTCTCCAGGGTAAACAGCAGGTGTTCCTCTTTCAGGCTGGCGAACTCCGGCATGTTCTCCAACGGATCGTCGTTGTCGTGACCGGATGAGAAGGCCCGGCCGGCCCCGGTCAGGATCACGGCCTTCACATCGTCGTCCGCTTCCAGGTCGGACAAAGCCTCGGCAATCTCGTTCTTCATCTCCAGATTCATGGCGTTCAGTTTCTCAGGCCGGTTCATGGTGATGATTCCGACGGACGCTTTCTTTTCGACTAAAATTGTATTGTACGTCTTCACGGAAGGCCTCCCTATTCTCTCCTTTAGATCCGATCCCTCATCTGCAAACTTGGTATCTTCTGTCCCACGTTCGGGAAGTCCGGCATGTACTCACCCATATACCCTGGATATACGCTTAGTTCAAGGTACTACTGCATGGCCCGGCTGGTTGCGATGGCCTTGTTCAGGTCATTCCCGTACTCCAAACAGCAGCCGTTCTTCATCAAACAGGGCTTCCCAAGCGGGTAAGAAACCCTGGACCCCACGGAGGAAAAAGTTTATCCTGAACGTCGGTAAGAGGCAACAAAGTGACTCAAGAAATCGAACTTGCAGGATGGTGAAACAAGCTTGGGAGCACCTGGGAAAGGAGTCGTGTTATGGGTGAAGAAATGGATGTTGGCTGTGCCCGACCCACGGGAGGACCGGTTGGGGAGACAGAAGAACCCCTGAAAGGCGAGAAGAACGAAGTAGCTAAGGAGACGACTGCCATGGTCAAAGTTGGGAAGAAAGTACCGGATTTTTCCGCTCCGGCCTATCAACAAGGGAAATTCATCAGCGTGAAGCTATCCGAGTATCTGGGCAAGTGGGTTCTGTTATGTTTCTACCCGGGCGACTTTACCTTTGTCTGAGCTACCGAGATTTCAGCAGTTGCTGAAAAATTCCCCGAATTCCAGAAACTGAATGTCGAAATTCTTTCCATGAGTATTGACAGTGTGTTCGTTCACAAAATGTGGGATGACAACGAGTTATCGAAGATGGTCAAGGGCGGTGTTCCTTTCCCGATGTTGTCGGATGCCGGAGGCAAGGTAGGAACGGTCTACGGCGTCTACGACGAGGATGCAGGGGTCGAGACCAGGGGCAGGTTCATTATCGACCCGGAAGGCGTGCTTCAGGGATATGAGGTGCTGACGCCTCCTGTCGGTAGAAATGTGAACGAATCCATCCGGCAAGTTCAGGCATTCCAACATGTCCGAAACAGAAAAGGTACGGAGGCAACGCCTTCCGGATGGAAGCCGGGCAAGTTGACCCTGAAACCTGGCCCGGACCTGGTCGGCAAGGTCTGGGAGGTTTGGAAAACCGAAATGGCCGACGACTGATTGCCACCCCCCGGAAGCCATTTGGGTTGAATGTACATGCTATGAACGCACATTGTAAGAAGCTTGAAGAGGACATCGGGAGACTGGAGGGCGAAATCGAAGAGCAGAAATTGCGGATACCCCCGCACTCGATGAAACCGGCGATGCTCATGGAGCTGGAAGAACTCGAGGCCAGGCGGGATCAACTCAGGGCTGAACTGAGCCGCTGCCTGGCATCCTCTTTTTCGGATGAAGAGTCTTGATAATCTGACCTCGACGATCGAGAGGAGATGAAGGAGATAGAGGAGGATCCGGAAGCATCCAAGAAGAGTGCGCTCCTGCGCATGGGCCTGTTTTCCGCCCTGGCCATTGCCATCCACAATTTTCCTGAGGGGCTTGCCACCTTCACCGGGGCGCTTAAGGACCCTGCCCTGGGCATCAGCATCGCCGTGGCGATCGCGATCCACAACATTCCGGAGGGCATCGCCGTTTCCGTTCCTCTCTACTACGCCACGGGCAGCAAGAAGCGAGCCTTTGGCCTCTCTTTCCTGTCCGGCCTGGCAGAGCCGATAGGGGCGCTACTTCCTCCTGCTGCGGTTCATGAATGATGCTGTATTTGGGCTCCTCTTCGCCGGTGTTGCGGGGATCATGGTCTTCATCTCTCTGGACGAACTGCTTCCCACGGCGGAGAAATACGGCGAGCACCATCTTGCCATCTACGGCCTCATCGCGGGCATGGCCGTCATGGCACTGAGTCTCTTGATGTTCGCGTAACTGTAGAATGCCGATGCGACACCTTCTAAAAATAGTCATCTATATGTGACAGCATGTCCGTCGCATCCCTTTGAAAATGGACGTTCGCAGGATAAGGGCTGTCCATCTTGCGTGGATCCTGTGCAATGACCCACTCCATGTCCTCCCTGAATGCTTCTTTATCCTTCTTCCTGGTGTACACGTACTTCGCTCTTCCCCACCTGGCGTAAAGCCACTTCGGTCCGGCTTCCACGGCCTTATCAATGAATTCCTCAGCCTTCTTCAGACTCCCGCCCAATACCCGCGGGATGTTGAGATAGTAGAACCCCCAGGCATAATACGGGTGACCCCCTGCCCATTCAGGGTCGATTTCGAGCATTCTCACCATCACCTTCTTGATTCCACGCGCCAAATGTACGTTCCGTATTCTTTTCGGAAAAGGCAGACACTCCTTCCAGTACGACCCCATTCCAGCATACCAATAATAAAGAGGAGCGATTTCCCTCTTCGACAAGACACTGCAGGCATGGCCCACTTTCTCGCTCCCCCCCCCGGCACTCAGGGCCTTGAACTCCGGATGGGTGTTCATGGCTTGTTCACAGTAGTTGATTGCAGCCAGGTTGTGCTTTTCCTTTTCGCTTCGACTCTCGGTATACCCAAGAACCATGACAACGTTGTATCTTCCGAGACTCCATAGGGCTTCATAGTTTGAAGGGTCTCTTTCTAAAATGCGCTCGTAGGTTCCGAGCAATCTCAGAAGTTTCTCTTTGTTATCCGCGTTCATGATCTGTTCGTTCGCCTCAGATAACAGAACGGATACATCACCCATGGCGGTTATCCTTTCGTTTCGACGGCATCAATCAGGTGGTGGTCATCCACGTCTTAACCACTTTGTACTTCTCTATTCACCAACCCGCCGGCCTTGAGACCCTTTTACCAGATAGGCTCGAAAAAGGACAAATGGCGCCATCACCGGCAGCACGAAGACGGTCGTGGCGCCCAAGGCCTTGTCCTAAGGTGTGTAATGAGAATCGCAACCGGCAAGAAAGCCTCTCTTGACAGACGGGAGAGAAGGCTCTAAAAACTATGTGCATGGTATTTGACCGGTCGGGCAGTTTTTTCGTTGCCCCCCCAAAGAAATCTCCTTTCGAGGGCAAGGAGCGTGCCGAGTCATTCAGGTCCGTATACCCGTCCCCACCCGCCTAGCGAAGAAGGAGCAATCCCCATGGAAGAAAAGGTCTTGAATGAGCTGAAAGAGATCGTTGGACAGGAGAATGTAATAAAGGGGACAACCGGAACCCAGCGATTCTTACGTCCAGGGTGGGAAACCCCTTCCTTGGTGACCGTCCGCCCCAAGAATGACGAAGATCTGCAAGGAATTGTGGATTTAGCACGGGACAATCAAATAGCGATCCTGACGGCCAATGATCGCCATCTCCTTGAAGAGGATCTGGGAAAGGAAGGCATCTTCCTGGATTTTGAACGCATGAATGAGATTGAGATCATAGATGGCTATACCTTGATGGCCCATGTTCAAAGGGGCGTCACCTGGGATCAGCTCAATGAGGCTTTAAAGACCCATGGAATAAAAGCGGCTGCCCCCATTGCGGCCAATTCCAATTCAGTGGCTGAAAGCCATACGGCTCGGGTCGTCGGCAAGGCGGCGTCAAAATTCTGGGATTATCCGGTCACCAATCTGAGGTTGGTGCTGGCCAATGGTCGAATTCATCGGACCGGGACGCATGGCTTCAGCGACGAGTCCGACGGCAGAAACGAGGGCGGCCCGAACCTGTCCAACTGGTTCTTTGGTGCGGATGATGTTCTCGGCGTCATGACCAGGGCCTCCATCATGCTTTGGCCGGTATGTGAAAGTCGCACTTGCCTGGTGTATGCCTTTGAAGATGTCGATAAAATGCTGAAGGCCATGAGGGATGTTCCCCGCACGGAACTGGGGATAGAGTATCTGGGCATGAACCGGGCTTCTCTGGCAAACCTGTCAGGCGGCGACCCGAAGGATTATCCTGCCTGGAGCCTGATCATCGGTTTTGATGGGCGGGCCAAGCGTGTCGAACACAATAAGGATCGGGTCGGCAAGCTACTAGAGAAGTTCGAGTGCCGGCAGGAAGACCGGCTTGTTGCGCCCATGACCGAGCAACTGGATTTGCCCTGGATGGAGGCGAGTGATCATCACACAGGTTTCTATGCCCTCTTCTCCAAGATGAAGGGGCTTGAAGCCGAGGTCGACAAGGCCGCGTCAGCCGCCGGCCTTTCCCCCGAGAAGGTAGGGAAGATCTATTCTTCTTTCGACCATGGAAGGGCCGTGTACGCTGTTTATGACTGGTTTTCCGACGATCCGGCCCATGCTTCTGCTATTGACGCTCTGAACTTGACCCTGGCAGACTTGGGCGCTTTCTTTGATCGTTCCCATGGGGAGCTAGGGCGTAAGATCTATACGAGTATTCCGAATCATTTGCCGGTATTGAAACATATAAAGAAGATGCTGGATCCTCACAATGTAATGAATCCCGGTCGCATCATCAAGGAGGAAGATCCCGAGTGGCTGCCCCTTCAGACAGGAGACGGCGAAGTCGGATTGACGGTCTCCAATCTGGAAGAGGTCAAGAACAAACTGTCTGACAGCATAGGTCCGGAATGGGTGAGCAACAACCCGGTAGACTTGAGCGCTTACGGCCGGGATTT
>RCNC010001055.1_pt1 | contig 18395 bp, 14 predicted proteins | sample 2041301 | NCBI WGS metagenome assembly RCNC01 (sample SAMN09708231, study PRJNA481090) | Marine sediment metagenome, whole genome shotgun sequencing project. | biome: marine sediment; feature: ocean; material: sediment; isolation source: Sewage treatment plant 13A marine sediment (STP13A) ... | reverse complement strand
GCGCCATCAAGGTACGTCGCTTTTTCGTCGAAGAAAGCGGTGCGGACCTGAAGTCTACCGCCTGAGATAAGGTCAGGAAATCGCGACTCGCGCGTTGCGGAACATGCGCATCCACGGACCGTCTTCTCCCCAAGCATCGGGATGCCAGGAATTCTGAATCGTGCGAACCACGCGCTCCGGATGCGGCATGATAATCGTTACGCGGCCGTCTTCATTCGACAACGCACAGATACCGTCGCGCGAACCGTTGGGATTCGCCGGATAGCTGTCCGCAACATTGCCGTAATTGTCCACGTAGCGGGCAGCAATCATGTGCGACACCGAGTAACGGTCGGCGTCATCAGCAAATGTAACTCGCCCCTCTCCATGCGATGTTGCGATTGGCATTCGCGAACCCGCCATTTCTTCCAGAAATATTGACGGGCTTTCGAGTATCTCGACCAGACTTAGACGCGCCTCGAATTGCTCCGACTTGTTGCGCAGGAATCGCGGCCAGCTCTGTGCGCCGGGAATCAGTTCACGAAGATGCGACAGCATCTGACATCCATTGCAAACTCCTAGTGCAAAGGTGTCGTTGCGTTGAAAAAATTCTGCGAACTGATCGCGCGTCTGCTCGTGATACAGAATGGACTTCGCCCAACCGCCGCCGGCGCCCAGTACATCGCCGAACGAAAAGCCACCACACGCTACAACCCCATGATAATTCGCAAGATTATCGCGCCCTTCATGCAGGTCACTCATATGCACGTCCACGGCCGTAAATCCGGCACGCAGGAATGCTGCGGCCATTTCGTACTGGCTATTGACGCCCTGCTCTCGCAGCACGGCGACACGCGGACCGACCATGCCACGATAAGGTCTGGCAATGTCGTCGCTGGGATCAAAACTCAAAACTACGTTCAGTCCAGGATCCTTGTCGTCGAGGATTCGATCGAATTCCTGACGCGCCGTCGTCGGGTTATCACGCAACGCCTGTACTCTATAACTCGTCTCTGACCAGTTGCGTTGCAAGGTCGCGCGATCCATTTGCAAAACGACTTCTTCGCCGCGCCGTATGCTCAGGCCTTGAGCATCGTTTTCCACGCGACCAATCGCCGTCGCATTGGCGCCAGTCCGATCCAGAACCATTTGCACTTGCGGAAGTTGTTTCTTCTCGACTTGTATAACCGCACCGAGCTCCTCATTGAAAAGCTGTTCCAGTAGTGCGTTGTCCGAGCCGTCAAGTCGTAAACTGATCCCCAGGCGGCTGGCGAACATCATTTCTGCCAACGTCGTTAGGAGCCCGCCATCGCTACGATCGTGATAGGCGAGCAACATATCGCGTTCATTCAATTCCTGAATCGCGGCAAAGAAACTCTTAAGCAACTCGGCGTCATCAAGGTCCGGTGTTGCACCGCCCGCACGATTGAAGGTCTGCGCGAGACAGGAGCCGCCCATGCGATTTTTGCCAAGACCCAGATCCAGCAGCAGTAGATAGCTCGAGTCCTCAACAGCGCGAAGTTGCGGCGTCAAGTGCTTGCGGACATCTGTCGTTGGTGCGAACGCCGATACGATCAGAGATACCGGGGCAACGACTTCATATTCAACTTCGTCTTCTTCCCAGCGCGTTTTCAGAGACAAGGAATCCTTGCCGACAGGAATGGCAATACCAAGGTCGCGGCATAACTCGTGACCGACCGCCTTGACGGTATCGAATAAATTGGCGTCCTCGCCCGGGTGACCACTGGCGGCCATCCAGTTCGCGGACAGACGAATTTTCTTGATATCTTCAATCCGCGCCGCCGCAATATTTGTTATTGCTTCTGCAACCGCCATGCGGCCGGAAGCCGGTGCATTCAGCGTTGCCAGCGGCGTTCGCTCACCCATCGCCATCGCTTCGCCGGTGTAGCCTTCATAACTGGTCGCCGTTAACGCGACATCGCTGACCGGCACCTGCCACGGTCCGATCAACTGGTCGCGAGCACTTAGTCCGCCGACGGTGCGATCGCCGATATGAATCAGGAAGGATTTGTCAGCGACAGCCGGAAAACGTAATACACGCGATATGGCTGCAGACAGATCGATGCCGCTCAAATCAAGATTCGACTCGGGCAACGGCTGACGCACAACGTCACGCGACATCTTCGGCGTGTTGCCCAGCAGCAACGACATCGGCATGTTGACTGGCTGATTGTCGAAGTCGATATCGTTGACGACCAGCTGTGCGTCATCCGTCAAAGTCCCGATGATCGAGACCGGACAGCGCTCGCGGTCACAAATTGCTTCGAAATCTTCGATGTCGTCTGCGTCTATGAGCAGTACATAGCGTTCCTGCGCTTCGTTACACCAGATTCCCATGGGCGACATGCCGCGCTCAGCATTTGCGATATTGCGCAGTTCGATCTTTGCACCGTGCTTACTGTGGTCAACGGCTTCGGGTACCGCATTCGACAAGCCGCCCGCACCAACATCGTGAATCAGCAGGATCGGGTTCTTGTCGCCCATCTGCCAACAGCGATCAATGACCTCCTGCGCGCGACGTTCCATTTCCGGGTTGCCACGTTGTACTGAAGCGAAATCGAGGTCTTCGCTGCTGCTGCCGCTTGTGAGGCTGGATGCCGCACCGCCGCCTAGCCCGATCAACATTGCAGGACCGCCAATAATCACGACTTGTGCGCCGACCGGCACATCGATTTTCTTCGCATGCTCTTCGCGTACGTTGCCAACACCGCCGGCGATCATGATCGGTTTGTGATAACCACGGATCTCGTTGTCCGGCAGACCCGGAACACTGCTTTCGTAAGTCCGAAAATAACCGAGCAGATTGGGTCGGCCGAATTCGTTGTTGAAGGCCGCCCCACCAATCGGGCCCTCAATCATGATGTCCAGCGGCGACGCCATGCGGTCCGGATGCGGAAAGTCGATTTCCCAGGGCTGAGCGAATCCGGGAATGCGCAAATGCGATACCGTAAATCCACTCAGGCCTGCTTTCGGCCTGGCGCCCAGGCCGGTCGCCCCTTCGTCCCGAATTTCACCACCATTGCCGGTCGCAGCGCCCTGAAACGGCGATATCGCCGTCGGATGGTTGTGCGTTTCGACCTTTATCAGGATATGTACCGGCTCTTCGTTGTACTGGTACTCACGATCGCTGCTGGCCGGCATCAGTCGTGACCCAGGCCAACCTTCTATTACCGCGGCATTGTCGGAATACGCGGATATCACGCCGTCCGGGCTTGCCGCAGTGGTCGATCGAATCATGCCGAACAGCTGTTCCGACTGCGCTTCGCCGTCGATCACCCAGTCCGCATTGAAAATCTTGTGGCGACAGTGCTCGGAGTTCGCCTGCGCAAACATCATCAGTTCGGTGTCGGTCGGGTCTCTTGCAAGTTTCTTGTAGTTGTCGACCAGATAGTCGATTTCCTCATCGGCCAGTGCCAGACCCAAATCAACATTGGCTTTGGCCAGCGCCTTCTTGCCGCCTTTTAATACAGGAATCGTAGCGATCGGTGCGGGATCGTGCGCCGCAAACAAAGTTGCGGCAGCAGCACCCGTGGCGAACATCGCTTCGGTCATGCGGTCGTGCAATAGCGGGCCCAGTGCGGCGACGTCGTCATCACTGACTGCCGCTTTGAATTGCAGGCCGTAACAAATACCACGTTCAATTCGCTCGACAGAATCGAGATTGCACGCACGCGCTATGTCAGTCGCTTTGCTCGACCAAGGCGAAATTGTTCCTGGCCTGGGCAGTACATAAACTGTGTGCGCACCTTTGCCCAAGGTGCCTGCTTTCTCGCCAGACAACAGCAGTGCTTGCAAACGCTTCTTGTGTTCGCTGCTTACTGCAACTACTGAGTCTTCAGCAACGAAATAGCAGAAACGTGCCGCGACTGACTTCACGCGCGGCTCAATCTGCTGCAGTGCATCCTGGAGTTTTGCGAGACGGAAGTCTGACAGCGCTGGCTGTCCGGGCAACTCAAGCATCAGGGCTTATGATCCCCTGGTGTGTAGATAGGCATCGGGAACTGCGTGACGTTGCCTTCCATCTTCGAAATCTTGGCAGCGCCTTGTTTGTCGACCTCATCGATACGAATAATGGAGTGCATCGGCAGGTAGGTTCGAGTGACGTGCTCAAACTCGGCTTTGATTCGCTCTTCGGAAGGATCGACGACGACGGTCGTGCGCTCGCCGAATACCAGCTGTTCGACCTCCACGAAACCGAACAACTCACCATGGCCGACTTCACGGGCATAGATCTCATAGATCTGGCCCTGACTCATGAAAACTACCCTGAATAGATTCTTGTCTGTCACAACTACCTTCCTCGAAGGCCGCGTAGTTTAACTAAATACCGGGGGCTTGGCCCGAGATTCTATCCTCAGGCGTGATTATCATTATATGGTCTTTTTGTCTCATAATGTGGGCCATAGTCTACCCATCGCCTTCTTATTATGTGAACTGGGTAGCAGCGTACACCCCTGATTCTCTGCATTATTCACTGGTCATGGCACTCCAACTCGAAATTGTAAGTGAACATCGCGACATCGTCGGCGAAGACGCTGTGCGCGAGTTTAAAGATCAGGGCGGCACAATAGGTCGGTCATTACAGAATGACTGGATATTGCCGGATCCGGACCGCTTCATTTCCGCTCGCCATGCAACTATCGACTTTCAAGCTGGCTCCTACTATCTGGCAGACACCAGTTCCAACGGCGTATACATCAACGGCGATTGCGAGCCGCTTGGCAAAGGCAATCCACGACGATTATTCAATGGCGATGTGATTCGATTTGGCGACTTCGTCATCAATGTCAGTGTCGATGAGGGCGAAAGTATTGTCATGCCTCTCAACGAACCACAATCCGCCGTCACCGATCACGCTCGGTCAATGGTCGATGAAGACGCTATGAAAACCGGCCTGTTATTGCTCGACGAGGAAGCGATTACAGGCGACGACGAGTTTCAGTCCGCGTTGTTTGGCAATCATGCCGAAACGGATGTTGCGCTGCCGGAAGATATTGAACCGCAAGCACCGAAAGCTGCACCGCCTCCAGCACCTTTGGCCGAAGCGGATCTTGACGATCGCAGCCTGATTGACTCGTTCCTGGGTGGATTGGGTATAGATCGCAAAGAACTGAATCCCGATACCGATCTGAACGAAGTCATGCTTAATGCGGGTGAAGTGCTACGCGAATTCGTCGAAGGCACAACGCAACTTCTGGCCAGCCGCGCTAACCTGAAGAATGCCTTTCGTCTTGATCAAACAACTGTTCTGCCGCGGCATAACAATCCACTGAAACTTTCGGCCAATACCAAAGATTCGATCATGCAAATACTGGTCGGTCAGGAAGGCGAGTATCTGGGACCACGCAATGCGGTTCGCGAAGTTTGCCGCGACCTGTTGTTCCATCAGGATGCGTTCCTGGATGCGATGAACCATGCCTTTCTGGATTTTGCAGACCGCTTCGATCCGATTGAATTACAAGACGGATTTGATCGTGCGCTGGGCTCAGGTCTCTTTGCCAAGCTCACCAACAAGTACAAATACTGGGGCCTGTTCGGCGACCTGTATCCGATTTTGACGGAAAAAGGTGGCGGCCGCTTCCCGCAGATGTATGCAGAAGAGTTTGTGCGCGCTTATGAACGGCAAATCGCCGAGTACGCACGACTCGGTGGCGCTGACGAGCACCTGAAAGAGACTGTCATCCTGACTAAGTCCGACTACAACCCGGCGCGTGACATTGAGATAGACCCGCAAATCTCGGCGGAGCTGGAAGCAATGAACGAATCACCGTTCGACGAAGATGACATGGTTCAGATAGAACCTATCGAAAAAATCGAAAGTCAGTAGCAGCGCTTCCTAGTCGGCACGATTCTGTCGATTCTCAATTAAGTCTTCAACCACTATCGGATCGGCAAGCGTCGATGTATCGCCAAGCTCCGCATAGTCATCAGCAGCGATTTTTCGCAGTATGCGGCGCATGATCTTGCCAGAGCGTGTTTTCGGCAATCCCGGTGCCCATTGGATCAGGTCAGGTTTCGCAATAGGGCCAATCTCTTTGCGAACCCATTGCTGTAATTCAGCAAGCAGTTCGTCACTGCAATCGACCCCGTCCATCAGCGTCACATAGGCGTAGATCCCCTGCCCTTTGATATCGTGCGGGTAGCCCACAACCGCGGCTTCTGCAACATCGTGATGCGCCACCAATGCGCTTTCAACTTCGGCCGTGCCCATGCGATGACCGGAAACATTGAGGACGTCGTCGACGCGTCCAGTAATCCAGTAATAACCATCTTCGTCACGGCGCGCACCATCGCCAGTAAAATAGGCGCCCTCATAGGTCGAGAAATAGGTCTCAACGAAGCGCTGATGATCGCCGTAAATGGTACGCATCTGCCCTGGCCAGCTGTCTGTAATGATCAACACGCCCTCGGCTGTGCCCTCCAGCGTATTCCCTTCCCCATCGACAATCGCCGGCTGAATGCCAAACATCGGTTTCGTTGCGGAACCTGGCTTAAGCTCGGTCGCTCCGGGCAACGGGCTGATCAAGATGCCGCCGGTCTCCGTCTGCCACCAGGTATCGACGATCGGACAGCGTTGATCACCAACGACATGGTAGTACCACTCCCAGGCTTCCGGATTGATTGGCTCACCAACCGACCCAAGCAGACGCAGGCTTTTTCTAGATGTACGTTTTACGGGCTTATCGCCTTCGCGCATCAGTGCGCGAATCGCAGTTGGTGCGGTGTAGCAGATATTAACGCTGTGCTTGTCGCAGACTTCCCAAAAGCGCGACGCTGTCGGATAGTTTGGTACACCTTCGAACATCAAGGTGATAGCGCCGTTGGCGAGCGGCCCATATACGATATAGCTGTGCCCGGTTACCCAGCCAACATCTGCGGTACACCAGTAGACATCCCCTGGGTGGTAGTCAAAGACGTATTCATGCGTCATCGCTGCGAATACGAGATAACCGCCTGTTGTGTGCAACACGCCTTTTGGTTTTCCCGTGGACCCGGACGTATACAAAATGAACAACGGATCCTCGGCATCCATTTCTTCGCAGGGACAATCGGCATCCACGGTCGACTCAAGTTCATGCAACCAGACGTCGCGCCCTTCTACCCAGTCAATATCGTTGCCGGTGTTGCGTACCACAAGCACTTTTTCAAGTGTCGTAACGTTTGGTCGTGCGGCGGCAGCATCAACATTTCCTTTTAGCGGAATCGTCTTGCCGCCACGCAGACCCTGGTCTGCGGTAATCACGATATTCGATTCGCAATCGTGGATTCGCCCGGCAAGCGCATCCGGCGAGAACCCGCCGAAAACAACCGAGTGCACCGCACCGATTCTCGCACAGGCCAACATTGCGACCGCTGCCTCCGGAATCATCGGCATGTAGATCGTGATGCGATCGCCTTTCTTTGCACCAAGCGCTTTCAATGAGTTGGCAAATTTACAAACTTTCTCGTGCAGCTCTCGATAAGTAATACTCAGATCGCGATTGGGGTCATCCCCCTCCCAGATAATCGCGACGTCGTCTGCTTTGGTCTCGAGGTGGCGATCAACACAGTTGTAGCAGGCGTTCAGGGTCCCGTCGTAAAACCAGCGAATGTGTAGGTCGTCTTTCGCAAAGGAGACGTCTTTTGTTTTTGTGAATGGTTTGATCCAGTCGACTCGCTGCGCCTGGTCTGCCCAGAATCCTTCGTTGTCTTGCACAGAGCGCGCGTACATTTCGTTGTAAGCAGCCTCGTCGATCAAAGCACGCGCCTTGACCTCGGCGCTGACAGGATGAATTTCACTCATTACTCACTACCCTCTTGTTTTACCCGGCCGGACGTTATCTGGCCGCGAGTTTTCTGGCGAGCTCCAACAGGCGCTCCGCTTGCACACGATGTGGCCGATCAATCATTTCACCATCCAGGCCGAGCGTACCGGCACCCGGATTATCCTCGAACAACGCGACGATTCGCTCGGCGTGTTCGACTTCCTCAGCGGTCGGCACGAAAGCGTGATTGATAACCTCAACTTGTGCCGGGTGAATCGCCAGCATGCCGCTGAATCCATCACGTCGTGCATTGGCTGCATATTTTGCCAGCCCTTGCAGGTCACGGTAATCCGTATACACCGTATCGATAGCAGCGACTTCAGCCGCTGCTGCGGCACAGAGGCACAAGGACCGAGCCATTTCATACAGGGGTAGCCACTCGCCGTCAGCGTCGCGATTTGCGCTGGCGCCCAACGCCGAGCTGAGGTCCTCTCCTCCCCACGAAAGCGCGGTCAGACGAGGCGTTGCGCCGATATAGCTCTGCAAGGTGAACAGTGCTTCCGGACGCTCGGTGCAAAGCGCCATGATCTTTGTTTGGCCAACAGCAATCTCGTGCCGCGCTTCAAGTTCGTCCAGTTGCGACGCCAACGCCACTACGTCATCGGCGCTACGAGGTTTTGGCAATATGATTCCTAAAGGCGCAGCCGCGGCGACAGCAGCAAGATCTGCCTTGGCATCCTCTGTATCGATCGGGTTTATGCGGACCCACGCGTCGTCACGATCATTTACGAAATCGGCCGCCAGTTCGCGAGCCGCTGGTCTGGCGGCCGGTGCGACCGAATCTTCAAGATCGAGGATCAACGCATCAGCGCCGGCGTCGGCCGCTTTCGCGAGTTTACGTTCGCTATCGGCAGGAACGAATAAGTAACTACGGCTCATTTGGGCAGCTTGTGCATCAGCGCTGTACGTTTACAAATGCCGACCAGTTCATCATTTTGATTGAACGCTCGATGTTCGAAAATGACGATGCCGTTGTCCGGTCGTGACTTACTTTCGCGTTTTTCCAAAACTTCAGACTCAATGTGAATCGTATCGCCGTGAAACAGCGGCTTCGGAAAACGCACTTCGTCCCAACCAAGATTGGCAACCGTCGTGCCGTGCGTCGTGTCGTTCACGGAAATACCGACCATGAACGACAAAGTCAGGCAACTGTTAACCAGCGGCCGCCCGTACTCCGTAGTCTTCATGTATTCGGCATCCAGATGCAGCGCCGCGGGATTGTGCGTCATCGTGGTGATCAGCACATTGTCCGTTTCGGTAATGGTGCGCCGGATCGGGTGTTCGAATTTTTGCCCAACGCTGAACTGTTCGTAGTAAAGGCCTGGCATAAGACTTCCTTATTCTTTGGCTCGCTCGATAGCCGTCACTATAAGCCGTTGTGCGTCCTCAGACCCGTGCCAGTCGTCGATCTTCACCCACTTACCTGGCTCGAGATCTTTGTAATGCTCGAAAAAATGCTCGATCTGCTGCAGCGTAATCTTCGGAATATCAGAATATTCTTTGACGTCATCGTAGCGTTTCGTCAGGTCTGACGACGGCACCGCAATGATTTTTTCATCCTGCCCGGCATTATCTTCCATAATCAGGACGCCAATCGGGCGCGCGTTGATAACGCAACCCGGTACCAGCGGCCGTGTATTGCAGACGAGCACATCGATTGGATCGCCGTCCTCGGAGAGCGTATGCGGCACGAAACCATAGTTACCGGGGTAGAACATCGGCGTGTACAGAAATCGATCCACGACCAGAACACCCGACTCCTTGTCGAGTTCGTATTTGATCGGTTGGCCGCCTACCGGAACTTCAATAATGACATTGACGTCCTTGGGTGGGTTCTTGCCTATGCTTATTGCATCTATGCGCATGAGTTACCTGTCGATTTTACGGATATCTGAATGAACGCATCTTAACAGATTAGCGCAGCCACTCGACCACACTGATACCTAAGAAGCTGCCCACGGCATAGCCAAAAGAACCTGCGAGCACACCGGGAATGAGTAAGTCTTTCCAGCCTTTCGCTGAAGCAAGCGCGGCTGCGCTGGAGGGGCCACCGATACAAACTGCAGACGCCATGGCGAGCTCTGCGAGATCAATTTTCAAGAACTTACCGACTGTGAACAGAACGAGCAGATGCACGATGATGATTACCGAAGCAAATATGAACAGCACCGGTCCGATCGCAACGAGCTGCCAGATATCTGCGGTCGCGCCCACGCTCGCCAGAAAGATGAACATCATTATGTTACCCGCCTCGCTGTGACCCGAGAGTTTTTTCACCTGCTGCGGCAAGAACGTTGCGAATAACAATGTTAGTGCGGTGGTCACCAGAATGGCGAATTGCGGCTTGCCCATCAACTCGGCCAAAGCCTTGCCTGCTGCCGCCAGTGCGAAAGCCAACGCGATCGCGGCTAGCAGTCCCGCGACATCCAGATTGGCAATGCGGTGCAAGCTCGCCTGCGAATCTGCAGTAAATTCCTCAGCGTTATCCATGTGATGGCTGGGATACTGCCGCGCCAACCATGCGATACCCGGCAGAAAAATAATTAGCAGGAAGTGAATATTGGTAACAACGTTGTCAGCGGCGATCGCGGCCGAAAGCATACTGCCATCCTGCATGCCGCTGGCTTCAGCGACCGCGGCGAAATTCAATCCTCCGCCAATATAGGTACCCGTAAATATACCGGCCAATTCCGCCTCGTTAGGTCCCAGATCCAGAAACGACACACCGATAATCACGCCTGCCACAACCGCAGCGCTACCAATGATAAACGCGATTAGCGTCGGCCCTGATTCCCGGACAATGCGCTTGAGGTCTGCCGCAAACAACAACAAAGGAATGGCGATCGGAACGAGGTAATTCCACACCGCGTCATACGCAGGCGCCGTCGTCGGAATGATCTTGAGATTTGCCAGCACGATCGCAATACCCATCAACAGCATTACACCCGAATACTTTCGACCCCATGGATAGCGCTCGCACCAAAAGCCGAATGCTGCCAATGCGATAAGAATGGACCAGAGCGCAAAGTCCTGCTCAGGGCCTATCAAAGGGAACGTCATATGAATGCTCCGGTCAACAATGAGAAGCATGTTATATGATCCGTCATAAGGCGATCGGACGATCTGGCAATCGGAGTAGAAAATTGAACCTGACAAGAGTATTCGCAACTGCGGCACTTCTGCTTACATTAACGTCAGCAGCAAGCAATGCTGCGGACGCGACCGGAACCGTCCTTATCACCGGTGCAAATCGCGGTATTGGCCTGGAACTTGCGCGGCAATATTCTGCAGATGGTTGGCAGGTTATCGGCACTGCCAGACGGCCCGATGCAGCCGACGATTTGCGCGACCTCGACGTGACTGTGATGCAGCTCGATGTCACTGATCAGGCCAGCGTCGAGCAACTAGCTGAGGACCTGAAAGGTCAATCTATAGACGTATTGATCAATAACGCCGGCATACTGCCGATGGTGAGATCGATCTCGGATATCGACTTTGAGGAATTCAACCGGGTCATGGCGGTGAATACGGTTGGGCCGATCCGCGTTACGCAAGCGCTGTTGCCCAACCTGCACGCTGGCGAGATGAAAAAGATAATCAACACAACCAGCGTCCTCGGCAGCATTTCACGAAAGACCAGCGGTGGCTTCTACGGCTACAGCGAGAGCAAGGCGGCTCTGAACATGTTCACGCGCTCGCTCGCAGGAGAACTGAGATCGGCGGGATTCATTTGCATAGTGATTCATCCCGGTTGGGTTCAAACGGACATGGGCGGCTCCAGTGCGCCGGTGGCCGTGCCCGAATCAGCTTCCGGCATTCGCAATGTCATTGCGAATCTCACGGCTGCAGGCAGTGGGGAGTTCTGGACCTTCGAAGGTCAGCAGCTACCCTGGTAGTAACACACTAAACGGACACACTCATGGCACGTATTCTTGACTACAACGGACAAAGCGTCGATCGCACTGTAACGGTCGCATCGATCATAGCGAGTCGGAAAAGCGGCGAGCTCCTCACTCAGGTCACGGCATCCACACCGGATGAAGCGGCGGCAGCTGAAGCGGCTGGCATCGAGATGGTGGTTTGCATGTCAGACTACGTGCCCATGGTGCGCGAAGGCTCGGCTAAATTATTCGTCACTGCAGCGATCGACTTTTCCGGTGCGATCAGCGACGACGAGCTGTTAGGGACGGCGTACTCAGCGCTTAAGAGCGGTGCGGATGCCGTAATCACCTCGCGACGCCTCCAGTCGCTGCGCCGCATTGCCGAAGAAGATATTCCTGTCATGGGCCATCTCGGTTTTATTCCGAAAAAATCCACGCTCTATGGTGGCGTTCGCGCCGTGGGCAAGACCGCGCAAGAAGCAAGCAAACTGTGGGATGACTTTCGGCGACTGGAAGACGCAGGGGCGTTCGCTGTTGAAGCTGAGCTTATTCCCGCGCAAGTCATGAACGAGATAAATAAGCGCACTGGTCTGGTTACGATTTCTCTTGGCTCCGGACGCGATGCCGATGTCATGTTCTTGTTTACGTCCGACATCTGCGGCGAAGGCGATCACATTCCTCGACATGCGCGGGCGTACGCTGACCTGCCTGCCCTGCATGCGAAGGTTCGCGATGCAAGAGTAGCTGCGTTGACCGCATATCGCTCCGATGTGCTCGCCGGGCAATACCCGAGTGACACCGAGGTGGCGTCTATCGATGATGCGGAACTCGAAGAGTTTGTTTCTAAACTCTAGTCTTGCTGCTGTTTCGGGAACATCGCGTACACAACCAGTCCCGCAATAATGACGCCTAGTCCCATCAGTGACTCCTGGGTCCTGTTGATTACGACAAACACCAACGTCCAGGCCGTCAGCCCGAGATAGATAAGCGGTGTGATCGGGTAGCCGAAGGTTCGATACGGACGCGGCAAGTCAGGTTGTCGCATCCGCAGCACGAAAACACCGAGCACAGTAACGAGACTATTGAAAGCGAGAATGAACCCTGAAAATACGAGTACGGACTCAAAGCTCGACGTCAGTATGAAAATTATAGCCAGTGATGACTGCACCAATATGGCCCTTGCAGGGACCCCGTCCGAATTAGTTTGTCCGAGGAAGCGCAGTTGTTTGATGTCCTCTCCAATGACATGCAAGACACGCGGTCCCGCAACGGTCATCGCACTAACGGTTGAAATCAGCAGCAAGCTGAGCACCAGCCCGGCAAAACGTCCACCCAGCTCACCGAATGCGGCATCAGCAGCGATGTAACCAATCTCAAGCTGTCCAACCATTGCATCCATCGGAGTGACGCGAAGAAATACGTAGTTGAGCGCGAGATACAAAACCATCACCACCAGTGTTCCAGCCATCAGGATCCACGGTAGCGTGCGTTGCGGATCCTCCAGTTCACCACTGAGATAGGTAGCCGCGTTCCACCCTGTGTAGGCATAGCTGACATAGATAAGTGCAACGGCAAACGCGCCGCTGGTCATTAGCGGCACATCCTCCGCCGCGAACATAAAGCGAACCGGCTGTGGCGTATCAGCTATCCAAAGCGCCGCTATGCAAAATGCAACAATCACGCCGACTTTGAGCACGGTAAATGCGACCTGCATACCACCGCTGTTACGTCGCGTACTAGCGTGCACGAGTGTAAGCACAATGATCAATCCACAGGCAATGGCCTTTAACACCCAGGGATTTGCATCACCGCCAAGCGACGAAGTTGCATAGGCGGCAAACGTCATAGCAGCTAACGCAGTCGGTCCTGCAAATCCAACCGTCGCAGACACCCAGCCGGATGCAAACCCGACGGCTGGATGGTAAATCCGCGTTAAGAAATTATATTCGCCACCGGAACGCGGCATTGCGGCCCCAAGCTCTGCATAGGTCATTGCGCCACATAGCGCGATAACGCCACCGACCGCCCACAACATCAACAGTACGAAGCCTGATCGGATGTCGAGCAACTGGAAGCCGAGACTCGTAAATACGCCAGTGCCAACCATGTTGGCGATGACGACTGCGATAACGGTCGTGTGCTTGAATTTACTCATGTGCCGGCATCATAACAGCTGTACCGCGTTGACAGCCCCAAGTGGAATCCGCAAAGTGGGAGCCTCTGGGGTCACCTGGTCGGTCGCATGTTTCACAGCCTTATCAATTGGCTTATTCGTGTCGTTACCAATACGTTTTTTCGGCGCATTGATGTCGTCAATATCGACAATGTGCCCAAGGACGGGCCGGTCATATTTGCAGGTAACCATCCAAACGCCCTGATGGACGGTTGGCTCTTGACGGCAAAGTGCGGCCGTTGGCCGCTACATTTTATGGCCAATGCAAAACTCTGGAAGTACCGAATGCTTGCGCCGATTTTGGATGCGTGCGGCGCCGTGCCCGTTCATTCGCGTGAAGAAACCAATGAGGAAGTGAACAACGAAGAAGCCTTCGCAGTCCTCTACGACGTAATCGAGTCTGGTAATTGCATGGGAATTTTTCCGGAAGGCATCAGCCACGTTGAATCACAACTTAGCAAACTCAAGACCGGCGCGGCGCGGGTCGCGCTTGCGGTGGCTGCACGCGGTAAGGTAGCAATCAAGATAGTACCCTGCGGCCTGAATTATATTCACCGTCACCGTTTTCGTAGCCAGGTACTTATCGAATTTGGCGATCCCATCGTTATCGACGATGCGTGGATACAAAGATACAAGCAGAATGAGCGAGAGTCGGTCCGCGAGCTCACCGATCATCTCACTGCGGCGCTCACCAGCGTGACTCTCAATGCGCCGGACTGGCGCACGTTACGCATCATCCAGACCGTACGGCGCCTTTACAAACCTGCGACAGCCAAGCTGACTCCGGGCAAATACATCGAATTGAATCGTCGCTTCGTCGAGGGATACTTACAAAACATGCACCAGCCGAGGATGCAGTCATTAAGTTTGGCAGTGGAAGAATACCAGGCGCGGCTGGATATGCTGGGCCTGAAAGACCATCAACTGCGTCAGGAAGTGACGCTGGCAAATGCGTCTCGCAAGATATTATTGCGCGGCCTGACCATGATCGCGTTGCTGCCGCTGGCAATTCCCGGCGCGCTGTTGCACTTACCCGTCGGATGGGTCGCCGCAACGCTCGGTGAGCGACTAAGTTATGAACAGGACGATGTCGCGACGCTAAAAGTACTTGCAACGATTTCGCTGTTGCCACTTTTGTATTTCCTAATCGCAATAGTCGTCGGCATTTACAGCGGACCGTGGTGGGCGCTACTGGCGATCGTTGCGCTGTCTTTGAGCTTTGTTGCCTCCGTGCGCTTGCTGGAGGCCGAAGCAGGCTTGCTGCTATCGATGTTGTCGATACTTCGCTTGAAACGTCTGGGCAATGACGTGCATGACTTGCGTGCAACACGTGCTGATCTGGTTGAGAGGATACGAGAACTGGTAGACCAGACAATCGATCCAGATATGCAAAGAATGTTTACGCAGGACGACTTTAGCCAACAGTAGCGTCACTACTCGGCTGGCTAAAGTCCCCAGGCGTTACCTGGCTTAGGCCGCTGCAGCTAACGCCTGGTCGATATCAGCCAGGATATCGTCAATATGCTCGATGCCGACACATAAACGGATCATGTCAGGCGTTACTCCCGCCGTCTTGAGCTCATCGTCTGTTAACTGCCTGTGGGTCGTCGATGCCGGATGCGCCGCCAGCGACTTAACGTCACCGATATTCACGAGGCGCAGGAACATATCGAGTGCATCGTAGAATTTGACGCCCGCATCGAACCCGCCTTTGATGCCAAACGTGAGTAATGCAGACGGCTTCCCGTTCGTGTATTTCTTAGCAAGGTCGTAATACGGCGAATCCGGCAGACCACCATAGTTGACCCACTCGACCTGCGGATGATCATTGAGGTGCTTGGCCACTGCCATCGCATTGTCGCAATGACGTTCCATTCGCAGCGGTAAGGTCGACAGCCCCTGCAGGATTTGGAAAGCGTTCATGGGACTCAATGCCGAGCCGGTGTTTCTGAGCGGTACGGTCCGCGCACGACCGATATACGCCGCCGGCCCGAGTGCTTCGGTATATACGACGCCGTGATACGACGCCTCCGGCTCGGTCAGCATGTGGAATTTTTCCGCGTGCTCAGCCCACGGGAACTGGCCGCTATCAACGATGACGCCACCTAGTGTGGTGCCGTGCCCGCCCATGTATTTGGTCAAGGAATTGACGACGATGTCGGCACCCCATTGGATCGGTTTGATCAGAGCCGGTGTCGCAACCGTATTGTCGACTATGAGTGGCACACCGTGTTCGTGCGCCATCTTCGCAACTGCTTCGATGTCGACAATATTGCCAGCCGGGTTACCAATGGACTCGCAAAAAACCGCCGTAGTTTTGTCATCAATAAGATTTTCAATCGCTTCGACTGAATCGTCGGCTGCAAAACGAACGTCGATGCCCTGTTTGGGCAGCATGTGTCTGAATAATGTGTACGAGCCCCCGTATAGCTGCGGCGTGGTCACAATGTTGTTACCCATTTCCGCGATATTCAGAATCGAGTAATTGATCGCCGCACTACCGGCACTCAGACACAAACCCGCAATACCGCCTTCCAGTTCCGCCGATCGCTTTTCCAGCACATCGACAGTCGGATTCATTATCCGCGAATAGATATTGCCCTCAACCTCGAGATTGAACAGCGCCGCACCATGCGCCGCGTCGTCGAATTCGTACGCAACCGTTTGATAAATAGGAACTGAAACGGCTTTGGTTGTGGGATCGGATTTAAAGCCAGCGTGTATAGCGAGAGTTTCATCTTTCATGGCGATTCCTTTGGGGCAGCGTTCTGTTGATTCGAAATCCAAGCACCGACTCTGCCAAATTACTCGATGCAATGACAGCGGCGATTAAGATTTACTACTACTTTCGGGCTGCCAAATATTCCCGCACCGCGGCGCGCATGCGCTCCTCTTCTCGTTCCCAGCGCTCTAAAGCTTCCTGAATTTCCGGGTCGCCGACGAATTCCGCCATGAAGGGCCGCGCGAATCGTAATTGCCACAGCGAAACCGTTGTCGCCGAATTTGAGAAAACGTCGTCCAGTGCGATTTGTTTCGCGGTGACCCTATCGTCGATCAGAACGTGCCAATCCAGACCGACAAGCGGAAAATCGCCTAGTCCGACGTTCAATTGCTGATAGTGTGCGGTTACTCGCTTGCGGAAGTCTAGTAGTTCGAGATCTGATTTTACAGCGGCTAAAATATCCATGTTATTGCCGCGCAACGTGGCGACCCGACCAGAGACTTCGACCGTGTTGAGATCCGAAAAATCCTTCGCGTGTTCATCCACCAGGGCAATGTCTTCTATTGCCGTTCCCCTCTCAACCGACGTAAATAGCAGGACTCGCCATGCGGTATTCCAAGCCCACCTGCGCTCGGGCGGTTCGCCGGCGATAACGTCACGCGCAAGTCGCACAGCGTCACTCATTTCACCCAGCGACAGCATGCGCAGCAGATCTAAACGTTGGTCGAACTCTGAGCCGCGCGCCATATTTTTTACGCGTTGATGAAACTCGTTCGCCTCCTCGGGTAAGCCCAATGAGTACAGAATGGTCGCGATATGGCCCGGCATATCAAGATCTTCGGCATCGATGGATTGCGCGTTCAAATAGCTGTCGATGGCCTGGACAGCGTCTCCAAGCCGCCACTCAAGGCCGCCGAGAACGAGCCAGGGATTCGGTGCGTCGGGTTCGATCTCGAGAGAACGGCGGAGCGAATCCCGCGCAGATTCATAATCCTTCATCTGATTATATGAAGCGCCAAGGTCCTCGTGTAACGTAGGGTTTAGCGGGTCAATTTTTAGCGCGTCCTGCAGTATCGCAATAGCTTCCTCACGTTTGCCCCTGGCGCGAACAAGAGATGCCATCGCGAAGCGCACGTCAATATCTTCAGGCGCTGCCACGACAACCGCTCGCAGCTCTGACTCGAGTTCCTGCAAGACTGAAAAATCGCCCTCACGCATGGCCTGCCCGGCCCGTTCCATTATTTGCATCGACTTGGCTTGCGGATGATCCGGATCGATGGTGAGTACATCTCTGAGCAATGTTGTAAATTCTGTCTCGACCTCGGCAAATGGCCGCATGCCTACATCTGCCTGGAAACCTAGTAAATTGGCCAGTTGTGCCTTGGCATCGATAAATGCCGGGTCTTCTTCCAGTGCGGCTCGCAGATGTTCCTCGGCGCTGCGCAATTCCTCAAACTTAGCTCGGTGCATTTCGGCGCGCGCACGCAGGTACAAATCGTATGCTGCAAAGTTTTTGGTGCCGACGCCGCGCCGTCGAACTGCCTCGGCCGGATTGAGCACCGAAGCCAATAATTGAATTCCCACTTCGTCTGCAATTTCGTCCTGTAAATCGAACACGTCGATCAGATCGCGATCGTAATTTTCCGACCAGACGGGAAATCCGTCCGCCGCACGAATCAACTGCGCGGTAACACGAATTCGATCTCCGGCACGTTGCACACTGCCCTCAAGTACATGGGCGACGCCTAGTGCGACGGCGATAGCTCGAATATCGGTATCTTTACCTTTAAACGCAAAACTCGAAGTGCGTGCCG
>RCNC010003125.1_pt1 | contig 18397 bp, 17 predicted proteins | sample 2041301 | NCBI WGS metagenome assembly RCNC01 (sample SAMN09708231, study PRJNA481090) | Marine sediment metagenome, whole genome shotgun sequencing project. | biome: marine sediment; feature: ocean; material: sediment; isolation source: Sewage treatment plant 13A marine sediment (STP13A) ... | reverse complement strand
ACGTGAATCAGGTAATGGTTGACACGCTGGCCCGGATCATCGCTGCCGGCGAGGGGTTGGTTGATGTCGCAGATACCGTTGGCAGTCTGGAGGAGATCGAGCAGACTCCCGAGTTTATTGAATACCAAGGGGTCAACGCCGACGCTGACAGCATGTGCCTCGACGTGGAGGCCAAGATCAATGATCTCTCAACCCGGCCGGTTCTTGATACTCCGTGGCTTGCCGATCTGCGACTGACTGTGCGAGCCTTCCTGGATTGCGATGACGTCGGGACGGGTTAGGCGGACGCGGCAGGGCGTCACGTAGCCAGGGTGTCCCACGAACTTCGGGGTGTTCATCTGCGGGTGGCCCCTGATGCTGTTCCGATGCAACCGAGACGTCACGGAGATGTTGCGATCATCTCGCCGCATAGACGAATCCGATCCAGAGCACTCAGCCAGCCGCGGACTCGCCGCCCATATCCTGACATATGGGCGGCCACCAGCGGCAACGGCGCGCCGGTCCTCACCCGGTGATCTACTCGCTACCTGGACGGCGAGTTCGCTATCCGATCATCACTCGTAGGCAATCGCTTCCAGGATATTCAATCGCGCAGCGCGGCGGGCCGGCAGGATCGCGGCGAGCAATCCGGCAACTATCCCGAAGAGCACCAGGCCGATGATCTGGACTGCGGGAATCGACAGCACGTTGATGCCCTGCGGCTTCAGCGCAGCGGTGACGACAACACCGAAGAACAGACCGACGACGATGCCCAGGATGGCGCCGATGACGGCGACCATGATCGACTCCCAGCGGATCATGCGCCGGGTCTGCGGCCGGGTCATCCCCACTGCCCGCAGAAGGCCGATCTCCCTGGTTCGTTCGAAGATCGACAAGCTCAACGTGTTCATGATCCCGAACAGAGCGATGATCACCGCAAGGAACAGCAGTGCGTTGAACATCACGAGCAGACTGTCGACCTGGGCTTCCTGAGACTTCCGATACTCGACCTGGTCCCGGACGGTCACGTTCCCGTACTCGACAGCCGCGGCGTCGACGACGGCTCGGGCCGCGTCCGGGTCAACGCCGTCCGCGCTGGCCACGGCGACCACAAAGTCGGTGTCGGTACCGAACCCCGAGAAGTTGGCCTCGTAGAACTCGAGTCCGACAAGGAAGTTGGACTGCACGATGTTCTGCTCGGCATAGATACCAACGATCTCGACCTCCTGAAGGCCGGTGGTCGCGAATCCCATCGAGACCGCGTCGCCGACGATCCAACCCTCTTCGGACGCGACATCCTGGTGGACGAGGACTCCGCCGTTGATGAGGGCCACGACGCTGCCATCCTGGACGTCGAGGAATACCGTCTGGTCGACCGTCTGGGCCTCGATTCCCATGAGGAACTCCTCAGCACCGTTGCGATCCCAGAACCCCATTCGCAGCGACGTGGTGGCCGCGATTTCGTCCTGCGTCTTCAGGTTCTCCGCCAATGACGGGCTGAATCCGCCGGCGAAGCCGTCGACGCTGATGACGTAGTCGGCCCGCAGGCCCGCTTCAATGGACTCGCTCACCGATGCCTTGATCGAGTCACCCAGGATGAAGAAGAACGCAACGAGGGCGAGACCGATCATCAGCGCAGACGCCGTCGTTGCGGTGCGCCGTGGCTTTCGCACGGCGTTGCCGATGGCGAGCGTGCCAGTCAAGTTGTCGATCTTGGGCAGCGGCCACCCGATGATGCGGGCCAACGACGGCACAACCAGCGAACTGAGCATGCTGACGGCGAGGAAGACGACCAACGCCCCGATGCCGACGGCGCTCAATTCGTTGAGCGGGCCGAGGTCGAGGACGTCGCCAAACAATCCCGCGACGATCAGCCCAACGCCGAAGACGAGCATGATCGCTCCGAAGATCGTGCGCCGGCGGTCGGACATGCGCAGGCGTACGTCGACATCCTGGAGCGCTGCGACAGGAGGAATCCGTGCTGCGCGCACGGCAGGCAGGACCGCAGCGACGAGCGTTACGCCGATCCCAACGATGAGGGCAACGATGATCGTTCGCGGTGCCAACGACGCCGACGTTGATGGCAGATCGAAGCCTATGACCGCCATGCCGGCGGTGAGGAGGGCCGCGATCACGAATCCCAAGGCGATGCCGAGCACGGACGCGAACACGCCGACGATGACTGCTTCGATTGCCACCATCAGAACCACCTGGCCGCCGGTGGCGCCAACAGCGCGCATCAGCGCCAGTTCGCGTTGGCGCTGCCTGACGATGATCCGGAAGGTGTTCTGGATGATGAAGGCGGCCACGAACACGGCGACGGCGGCGAACACCAGCAACGCGGTGTTGAGGAAGCTGAGGCTCTCCTGAAGTGCCTCTGATTGTGCTTCGGCTTCATTGGCCGAAGTCACCGCTTCAACTCCATCGGGGAGGGCAACGGCGATGGTGTTGCGCAGGATGTCCGGATTGACACCGTCTTCCCCGACAACCGTTATTGCGCTGTACACGCCTTCGAGACCGAACAGGACCTGGGCGGTCTCGAGATCGAAGACGGCCACCGTCGCTCCTGCAATGTTGTCGGAGTCCCCGAAGCCGACGATGCCAACGAGGTCGTACTCGGCGACTCCGTCGACCGTCTGCACCTTGATGACGGTGCCCACGCTGAGTCCGCTGTCTTTCGCCGTCCTGGCGTCGATCACGACTTCGGTCGGTCCCGCCGGGCCTCTTCCTTCTCGGATCACGACATTGCCGGTCAGACGTTCGTCCTCCGTCCATGAAGCACCGATCGTGGGTGGTCCCGTGGGAACGATGGCTTCCCCGTTGTTGTCGTAGATCACGGCGAAACCGCCGGCCGATCCCCCGGCCGCAGCGACGCCATCGACGGCGAGCACGACATCGAGCACGGACTCTTCGACCGGAGGGGGTCCGCCGAAGCCCACATCGAACTCCGCTTCGGCCTGCACGATGACGTCTTGACCGGCGAACTGGTCCTCGAAGAGGTCGTTGAACGTCTGGTTGATCGTGTCCGTAAAGATGAACGTCCCGGCAATGAACGCGACACCGATCATCACCGACATCGCGGTGAGGACGAGTCGAAGTTTGTGAGCGAAGACCGTCTTGAGCGCGGTGCGGATCATGAGGTCACGTCCCGTACTGCTTCATTCGGTCGATGACCGTGTCTGGAGTGGGGTCGTGCATCTCGCCGGCGATCCGCCCGTCCTCGAGGAAGACGATGCGGTCGGCGTAGCTGGCCGCGACCGGATCGTGGGTGACCATCACAATGGTCTGCCCAAACTCTCTCACGGCGTTTCGCATGAAGTCGAGCAGCTCTGCTGCAGACTTGGAGTCGAGGTTCCCGCTGGGTTCGTCGGCGAAGATGATGTCGGGTTGCGAAACGAGAGCTCGGGCCGCGGCAACGCGCTGCTGCTGGCCACCAGAGAGCTCCGAAGGACGATGGCTGAGTCTATCGCTGAGGCCGAGGATGCCGACGACCTGGTCGAACCAGGCCGTGTCCTCCTTTTCGCCCGCAATCAGGAGTGGCAACAGGACGTTCTCTCTCGCCGACAGGGTCGGGATCAGATTGAACGACTGGAAGACGAAACCGACCTTCTCGCGGCGAAGCAACGTCAGGTCCTTGTCTCTGAGTTCGCCAAGATCGACGTCGCCGATGTAGACGCGTCCGGACGTGAGCTCGTCGAGGCCGGCAACGCAATGCATCAACGTCGACTTGCCGCTTCCTGAAGGACCCATGATGGCGGTGTATCGGCCCTTCTCGAACACCTCTGAGATGCCGTCGAGGGCGCGCACCTCGGTGTCGCCCGAGCCGTACAGCTTCGTGCCATCGACAATCCGGGCGGCAACCACCCCGACCGAGGACGGCGCAGTACCTGTGGTCATCATGGAACTCCCCTCGTGGACATCTCGCACTCGGATCAAGGCTACGCGTGACCGGCTCTCCTGTCGTCCCCCAGAAGGATGAGCTTCTTCAGCCCCAGGAGGGAGAGTTCCGGCATGCAGGAGGCCGGCGGGGAGTCCCCATCCGTCGCCTTCCTGGCGTCGGTTCTACGTCAACCGCCGACGGCCGGTGCCGAATCACCGGCGCGACCGTCGAGATCCGATGGTCGCCGTATCCGCTAGCTGCGACAACCGGGGAGGTTGGTCCTGGTCAGGGTTGCGGTGGCCACAGCAACGCTGCGAGCGTCAGGACACCGCTCCGAAACCCACGTAGGGCTTCAGGGTCGCGTCCGTGGGCCAGTCGTGGTGATCCACGAGGACCCGACATGCCGCTTCCGGGTCAGCCGCGGGCCACTCGTGAACCTCGCTGATCCGGAGCCCGTCATCGGTCTCGACCGCTTGAACCACGAACGCCAACGGAACGTTCCTCACGGTAACGGGGAGAAAGGCGATGCGCCCCTTGACCCGAAAGAAGAGGCACAGCGCATCACCGTCAGGGTGGAGTGCCAGATGCATGTCGTGGCGGGCGACTCGTGCCATCTTGAGCATTCGGGCGAGTTGTGTGCGAACGTCGGCAGCCGGCACGGCACTCTCCTCGCCCACCTTCGTGCCCCAAAGCGGTGCGTGGGCGGTAAGGGTGCAATCGGGTGTCAAAAAGGAGCTGAGATCATCGACCTTCAAGTCGATCTTGCCGTCGTAGTACCCGAAGTGGGCAGCCCAGTTGTCGACGAGTTGCATTATCGGGCTATCGATTGAATTCTGCATTGGGGGGATCCTCTGATCGGGCGGTGGTTGAGCTAACGGCGTGGATGCCGTCGTGCCGGGTTTTCAGGTGAAGTTCCAGGTTGTGCCGAGCAGGTCTTCACTGAGTGCCCAGAGGCGAGCTGCGGCCTCTTGGTCTCGAGCAGCGTCTGAGATGCGGCTCTCTCCGACCGGCCCGCGGGTGTCGCCGAACTTGGTTGGCCCGTAGTACGCACCGTTCGTCGCTTCGTTGCCCGCAACAGCCAGGACTTCGGGGAGCGCGCCCGCACTCGACGACTGCGCCAACAGCTTGTTACTGACCTTGTAGATCATTTTGAAGAATCCTGTCGGCCCGGTGCTCTGCAAGTTCGTTGCCGAATAGCCGGGATGAGCGCTCACAGCGATCACGCTGGAATCGGCCGCTTCGAGCCGACGCGCAAGTTCGAGGCCGTACATCAGGTTGGCGAGCTTGCTCTGCGAGTACGCCTTCGACGGCGAGTAGTCGCTGGTGAACATCGGGTCGTCGAAGTTGATACCGGGAGCTGCACGGTGGGCGCTCGAACTGACGGGCACGATCCGACCCGAGCGCGCGGCGACCAGGTCGAAGGTGAGATGGTTCAGCAGGAAGTGACCGAGATGATTGGTGCCGAACTGCAGCTCGAACCCGTCGGCGGTCTGCTGCTGCGGTGTCTGCATGATTCCCGCGTTGTTGATCACGCCGTCGAGGCCATCGGTGTGGGTGCGGATCGAGTCGTTTGCCCGGTGGACCGACTCGAGACTGGCGAGGTCGAGTTCGATGAGCTGCACGACGCCTTCGCCTGGCACTTCGTTCAGCCGTGCCGCGGCCTCAGCCCCTTTCGTTGCCGAGCGAGATGCGATGAACACATCGGCCTGAGCCCGCCGGAGATGGGCTGCTGCTTCGTATCCGATTCCGGAGTTTCCGCCCGTAATCAGGTACCGCCTTCCCCGGAGGTCGTCGAGGCGGTCGACCTTCCAGTCGGTGATGGGCTGCGTCGTCGTCATGGTCTGGTGCTCCTAGATGGCGGCGTTTTCTGGGTGATGCCGTTCCACAGGACGTGGAACGCGAGTTCGGCCTGTCGATCGTCGAGTTCGGACGTGACGGCCTGGTCGAGGTTGTGTTGAATCAGCGCTGCGAGGTGCGAGAGCGGCAGGTCGACGAGAATCCCAAGTTCTTCCGCTTCGTTGAGCACTCGGACCGGGCCCGCGATAGCGACACCGCCGGCCGCTTGAGCTTCGGGGCTCGCCAGGCCCGCTTGGTGGAGCAGGTTCACGACGAGATGAGCGTCGCGGTTCTCGCGTGCCCAGCCCAACCACCGGTCCCACACCTGGCGCATGCGACGATCGATCGGTTCTGCATCGTCGAACTCGCCGGCGGCCGCCGCAAGGTCGGTCTTGATCCAGACATACAAATCATCGATCAACGCCTGCTTCGTGGGGAAATAGTTGAACAACGAGCCATTCGAGACGCCAGCAGCCGAAGCGATCCTCGCCGTCGACACCTGCACCCCCTCCTCGCGGAACACCGACAACGCCGCAGCGAGGATCGCCTCTGGTTTGTGCTGCATCGGCCGATTCATCTTCTCATCACATCTTCCAATTGGAGTGACCACTCACTCTAGTACTCCCATGAGGTCCTGTGGGTGCCCAAAACGGCACTGTTGCATTGAGGGATCGACTTGGCGCCGGGCGAGGGTGTCCGGCATGAGTCAATACCGGAATCAGTTACCACCTCTAGATCGTTCAGCGTTCACTGGTTACCGGTTTCCGCCCGACGTCATCATGCTGGCTCTCCACTGGTACCTCCGCTACGGACTCTCGTACCGAGACGTCGAAGAACTCCTGGCTGAGCGCGGAATCGAGGTCGATCACGTCACGATCCACCGATGGGTCCAGCGCTTCACGCCGCTCCTGATCGACGCAGCCAGACCCTGCCGCCGCTCAGTCAGTCGACGGTGGTTCGTCGACGAGACCTACGTGAAGGTCTCTGGTCGATGGCGGTGTGTCTACCGAGCGGTTGATCAGCGGGGCCAGGTCATCGACGTCTTCGTCTCCGGCCGGCGTGACATCGAGGCTGCCCGCAGGTTCTTCACCGCCGCGCTGATCGCACATCGCGAACCAGACGAGGTGGTGACCGATCTCGCTCAAGCGCTCGAGACCGTGATCGAGGAACTGATCCCTCATGCGTTTCACAACACCGAGCAGTACGCGAACAACCGGGTCGAGTGCGACCACGGGCGACTCAAAGCCAGGCTCAGACCGATGCGCGGCCTCAGAACCGATCGCACGGCATCGGTGGTGATCCGAGGTCACGCCTTCATGCAGAACCTGCGGCGCGGCCACTACGAACTCGGCACTGACACCCCATATCCACACAGGCGAGTCGCCTCCGCGTTCGCAGAGCTCACCGAAACAATCTGACCCCGCAGGTCAGCCGTTGTCGACCACAAACGCGCCCGTCGATCGAACAACGCAACAGAGTCCTCCCTCATCTCTCCCCGCTTCCTGATGCGGGTCACGGCTTGTGGTGGAACCTGCCACACGGGCCGTCGGGCTCCGAAGGTCGTTCATCCTCGCTGCGCTGCGGGTGTTCCACCTTGCTCCGCCCGCCAACACCGCACGGCTTGACGGCTCCACAGCCGAACCCCGAACCAAAACGGGGACCGAATCTGAGGAAGAGCCTCGTCGGGGAAGTCGGTCACTATGTAGCCCACCGGATTCAACGCAAGACGATGTGGTTCCTGCGCATGGACAAATCAATCGTCTTCGCCGACGAATTCCTGGACCGCATAGTGGACCTGGAAAGCGCCATAGCCGAACACCTGCAGACCGCCAATATGCCGTTATGGGCGGGTGTGGCCGTCCTCATCAGGGGCGGCCCAAGCCTGAGCCGCCGGTTCCAGATAGTCGATGAACCCGTTGAAGCCCTTGTTCATCTGCCGGTCGAGGATTGGCCCCAAGATGAAGCCGAGCGGTCCACCCTTGGGTTCGTAGTCGTAGCTCATCATGAACAGCGTGGTTTCGCCGCCGCCGGAAAGGGTGAACGTCATCCTGGCCTGCTTGACAGGCATCTTCTCTATCTTGTCGATGGCAATCACCATCCGCTCTTCGGGCACCCACTCGGCGACGGTCTCTCTCATTGCTCCCGCCGGGACCAGTTCGGTCTGTCGCTGGGCTCCGACGCCCTCGGTCGCATCGCCGATGGCGTAGCTCTTCTTAAGGCCGTCGTTCCAATCGGCAATGTTGGGGTAGTCGGCCAACACGGCCCACACGCTGGACCGAGCGACAGCCAACGTCCGCTCAACCTTGACTTTCCGCATCGAAGCTTCCTCTCTATGGACTTGAACCAGAGCCTACGCAATGGCCAGTCCGTTGCGATGAGCAGCGGGAGAAGCACCCATATGCGCCGTTATGGGCGCGATTCTTGTCGCCCCTTCGCCACCGAGTTCCATGCGACAACGGCAAGACCGAACGCTCCGACGGCAGCAAATAGGCCAATGAACGCGATGGGCAAGCCCCAGAAAACCATGGATCGATCAGCCTCACCGGCCTGCCCGATAGCTATGTCGAACACATACCACTTGATCGACACGACACCCACCACAGCCAAGACTGCTGCACCGGCGGAAGCTATCAATCCGATCAACCATCGCATCCTGAGAGCGTACGCTCCTCAACGGTGCGCCAGCCCCCATATGTGCCGCTATGTGCGGCTGTTTGTGGTCTCTATCCCCCGGTCGTTCGACGTCTTCTTGGGTTTGGTGTCATGTAGGGCGGCTGCTGTGGCCCTATTGGGTGAGACCCCCTTGTGAGGGAGTGATGACACCGAAGACAGTGCTGTCTGAGAGCTTCACCGGTTTCGTGGAGGAGGTGGAGCCCGGGTTGAGGCTCGCGTTGTGTTCGGCGTTCGGGCGTCAGGTGGGGCTGGATGCGACGCCTGATGCTTTGGAGCACGGGTGGGAGCATTGGGATCGGGTACGGGAGACAGAGAACCAGCACGGGCATCTGTGGACGGTCGGTCGGAACCGAACCGCGTCAGTCCGGCAGCCCGGGCGCATCCGCCCCGACATTGATGCCCCTGAACAGGAGCCACAACCCCAACCCGACTTCGGCGACGAAACTCAGCGCCAGCCCCGGAAGACTTATAGCGGGGTAGTCCGGCAGGAGCATCGCCTGGAAGAACCAGAGGAGGACGGCGAAGCCATCCAGGATCAGCAACACGCCCAGGAACTTGGGCAGGAATCCGGACATGTAGACGAGGTAGCCGAGTGGGAACAGCCACGTGCCAAAGAAGATCTGCGCGGTGATGATGCTCACCTTGTGCAGGTCTATGGCCAGATACTGCAGGCCCTCGATCTGTGCCAGGGAGAAGGCCCCCGTGAAGCCGGAAGCATCTGTCGACAGCATCGCGAAGATGAGCGGGAAGTAGCTCGCCACCTGTATGGCAACGCCGATCGCGTTGAGTAGCAGGAAGAGCAGCGCCAGATCCCGGTTCACGGGCCTGAGAAGGACGTACAGACCCCAGGCGGCCATGACGAAGAGGAAGGCCGACAGCAAGCCGAATACGAGCCCAACAGGGAACTGCAACGAATCGGTCGTGAGTGTTTGGTGAGCCTGTTCGACTTCGCCAATTCCGATATGACCGAACACGTCGGAGAGGGCCATGGAGAGAACGAACGAAAGGTACAGGCCACCCGTTATCCGGGCCAGCCTCTTCCGCGGGATCTCGACGATGACGCTCGAAGACATGTTCGCTCCAATCCACAGTCAGGCTAATGCGACAGTTCTAGTCTGGCGAAGTTGGGCGGTCCGCCCGCAACCGGCATTCTGGGCGGTCTGCTCCGCCCGTTCCGCCCACCCATATGTGCCGTTATGCGTGCCCTGTTACAATCGTGGCCGTGAACCAACTGCCATTCCCGGTGTCCACGGAGCGACTCACCGTCCGCTTCTTCGAAGAACGTGACAAGGACCTCGAACTTGCCATTCACGATGACAGTGGCCTGTTCACACACCTGCCGATAGATCCACGCACCCCGGCTGAGATCGACGAATCGCTCAGCAAGAGGGTCGGTCAACATGCACTCGACGAAGTCGGTGGGACGGTCTTGCTGGCCATCGAACGTACGACCGATGGCTCGTATGTTGGAGCTGTGCAACTCATCCCGATCCAGGTCGAACCATTGCAGGTGTCAATCGGTTGGCTGGCGCTGCGCTCCCAACATGGCAACGGTTTCATGACCGAAGCGGTGGGGGCCGTCATCGACACCGCTTTCGGTTCAGCCGGGGTTCACCGCATCGTGGCAGAGATCACAGAGGGGAACGACGCTTCGGTCCGGTTGGCGGAGCGGCTGGGTTTCAGGAAAGAGGCACACTTCGTCGACAGCCAGTTTCTGAGAGGCGAGTGGAGAGACGAAACGGTATATGCGCTCCTCCAGAGCGACCGGAACGCCTAGCCAACGCCCATATGTGCCGATATGGGCGGCCACCACTGGAGTCGAGGCGAGGACTGCCGTAGAGCTCGCTCTGACGCTTCCCGTCTCAAAGCGTCGCGAGCCACTCGGCGGAGCCGTCCTTCCGCAGAGGACTCTTGACTCGGGATCAAGCGCGTGACTCGTACCCCGTACGCAGCACGGGTATGGGGGCGCGTTCTTGAAAGTTCCTGGCCAAGTTGGTCCTCGATGATCTCGCGGGAGATGGACAGGTGCGTCTCTCGGATCACCTCGGAGATGTCGTCGTGATCAACTTCTGGGCGTCGTGGTGATGACGGCTGCGGTCGTAGTGGGTATTCCTCTCGTGAGAACACCGGATCTGTAGGCGGTCCAGACCGATCCAGGTGACCTACGACTCGAGGAGTCTGCGGTTCACATCCTCAACGGTATCGCCGTCCGATCCTTTGAGGTCGGAGAGTCGGTGGTAGATCTCCCGAGCGGCATCGTGGAATCCGCCCGGCAGACCAACGTCCTCCATTGCTGCCGCGATCTCCGCCATCTCGCCCTCGAACCGCCACGCCTTCTGTCCGATGCGGCCCACCGTTCGTTCGACGCGGTCGGAGAGGCCGGGGATTGACAGATCCCACTCGGCGACGAGGTCGTCCCCGAGGCGGTTGGCTTCGGCATAGGCCCGGATGGCGAGCAGCAGGGCGGTACTGCCCTTTGTCCAACCGGCATATGCGGCCTTGAGGGCGGACGCCGACCCGATCTCACCATCGAGAACGCGTGCGTCGAGGGTTGATCCGGCCCATAGGGCAGCAACCGACTCGGCCTCAGACCCTACGAGGTAGAGCCGGGTCTCCCCAGCCTTCGTTGGCGGACCGCCGATGATGCCCCCGTCGACGAACCGTTCAAAGCGGTCGGCGATGGAGCACACGGTGACAGGGGCGATGGCGTTGGCGTCGACGTAGAGGCCATCGAACCCAACGCGCTCCACTTGCATCGCCACGTCCGTCGAAGCATGCGGAGGACAAACGGAAATCAGGATGTCGGAGGCTGCAACGAGATCGGCCACGGAACCCTGGTCGACAAGACCGTGTTCGTTCGCCCGTTCGACCGTCTCGGCTGACCGGCCCTCACTCGCCCACATGACCGGGACCGCTGCGACACCGGCAAGGCCAGCCCCCATTGCCCCCGGATGAAGAATCCCAACCCGCATACCCGCCACCCTAGGTTAAAAGTGGTGCTGTCCGATGCGCCCACCTTGCGAGGACAGCCCCGTTTGCGATCGAGCGGGGGCTCGATCGCAAACGGGGCTGCCTTCTCCCGCTTCCTCGAGCGTTCACAACGTCACTTCGGCATTCGACCAGGAACGCGACCAAGAACGCGCGCGCTTGTGTGCATCGGAGCCGCCCCCACTTGTACTCGGACGCGCCGACACCCCAGCCGTAGCAAGGGTTTCAACGTCTGTCTCTCCGTCGGGCTGGCCGGATTTGAACCGGCGACCTCTTGACCGCCAGTCAGGCAGCCGCATGAGCCCTGGCCCTATTCGGCTGTCTGACTACGGATCAGAAGGTTGGGGATTCGAGTTTTCCCGGGCGTGCAAAGAGAAGCTCCCGCAATGGCGGGGGCGGGAAGATGCAGGCTGACGACGTCGCACGACTGGAGCAGATCCGTCAGCGACGCCCGTTCGATGTTCTCGTCGTCGGGGAGGTCGCGCGAACTCGTGGCGAGGATCCGGCGGAACCCGAGTGCTGTGAGGAGCTCGGCTACGCGCCTTCCGACACGTCCGTATCTGGATGATGTCTGCCGTGAGGGATGCCGGCAGGTGCAGCGGTCGGAGCGATGCGAGACCCCACCGGTCGGCACGCACCGCACGGTCAGCCCAGATGAGCTAGCGGAGGCAGGCGAGGGTCACACCGGTATCATCCAGAGCTCTGGCTGTCTCGTATATGAATTGAGAGGCGAAAGAGGACCTGGTGAGATTCCCAAATGTGGTGAGCTCAAATCTGGAACGACGTCGGCTGCTCCTTCCCTCCGACCTCGAAGGGGATCTGAATCTTGTTGTTCTGGCGTTCTGGCGGCATCACCAACCGTTGGTCGATACGTGGATGCCGCTGGGCAGAGAGCTCGAAGATCGCTATCCAAGGTTCGCCGTTTACGAACTTCCGGTGATCCAGAGCCGAAGCCGTCTCTCGCAATGGTTCATCGATAGTGGGATGAGGGCTGGGATCCCAGACCGGGATGTGCGAGAGCGAACCGTGACGATCTATCTCGACAAACCTCCGTTTCTCGAGGCTCTCGGCATCACCGACGACAGCACGATCCACTCGATGCTCATCGATCGGTCCGGAGAAGTGCTCTGGCATGCCGTCGGCCCTCTGGCCGACTCCGCGCGAGCTCACCTCACGGACCTCCTGGAGAAACTGGCCACCGACGGTCGCGGGACGCTGGGACCAAGACAGACATGATCGAGCACCACCCGTTCGTTGCCGAGCCCGTCCGTCGTCCCGTGATGATGCAGGGTTGGAAGGACCTCACCTATGTGCACTTCTCGTACGACCCCGAGGTAGTGCAGCGACGCCTACCTCCGGGACTGGAGGTAGATACGTTTGAGGGCCGCGCCTGGGTGGGACTGGTGGCTTTCCACATGGAGGACATCCGGCTACCACATACACCGCCGTTTCCCTATCTCGGCACTTTCCCAGAGACCAACGTACGAACCTATGTGCGCGGCCCGTACGGTCGCCAGGGAGTGTGGTTCGATTCGCTGGACATCACCCGGATGGTCCCCGTCCTATTTGCCCTAGGGACGTATCGCCTTCCTTATCGGTGGTCCAAAATGAGCATCGAGCACAGCGACGGGAATGTGAAATACCGTGCCAAACGTCGCTGGCCGGGGCCACGCGGATTCACGAGCAGGATTGTCGCGAGACCAGGCTTGCCCACCGCTGCAACTGACTTGGAGCACTTTCTCACCGCTCGCTGGGGTCTCTACAGCAGGTTCGGGAAGGGCCTTGCATACGCTCCCGTTGATCATGCGCCTTGGCCGCTCCAGGCGGCCACGCTTGTCGATTTCCAAGACCGCCTGATCGAAGCCGCTGGCTATCCACCGCCCTCAGGAGATCCGCTGGTCCACTACTCGCCAGGCGTTGATGTGCGGATCGGCTTGCCCCGCAGACTATCTCGGTGATCCGCTCCTAGGACTGTCGACGGACCCGGCGTTCCCGTTGCTACCCGCGTAGGGCGGAACTGGCGGCGTGATACCCGGACATTCCATGCACGCCGGGTCCCGGCGGAGTTGATGACGAACATATGTAGAGACCGGGTCCCGCCACGTACGGGTCAATGCGGAGCCGCGGTCGGAACAGCATGCGCAACCGGTCGGTTCGCCCGCCCGCGATGTCACCTCCGACCAGATTGGGGTTCCATGCCTCGAGCTCTGCAGGACCCATCGCATGCCGGTCCAAGATGAGATCGCGAAAACCTGGGGCGAACCTTTCGATCTGACGCTCGATCGCCTCGGTCATGTCAACCGTCGAGCCGGCGGGTACATGGCAATAGGCCCAGAGCACATGCTTGTCGTGCGGAGCCCGAGTCGGATCCACCACTGTCGGCTGAGAGACGATGAGGAAAGGGTTCTCGGTGGATTCCCCCTGCCAGGCGGCTAGTTCCGCCGCCACAATCTCCTGGGCCGTGCCGCCGACGTGAAGTGTTCCCGCTTTCCGGCAGTCGGGCGACTCCCAAGGAACGGGTCCATCGAGGGCGAAATCAACTTTGAAGGACCCCGGCCCATACATATGGCGCTGGTAGACCCGTCGGGTGCGAGGGGGCAAACGGTCGCCTGCGATAGCGGCCAATGCCCGCGGTCCCGTGTCAAACAGAACCTGCTCGGTCGGGGGGATAGAGGTGAGCCCGTCAACCGGATGGCCGGTCTCGATCGTGCCTCCGGCCTCAAGGAATACCGACGCCAGCGCATCGGCGATACTCTGCGATCCGCCCTTGGCTATAGGCCAGCCACTCACATGTGTCAGCGCTCCGAGCACAAGCGCCACGGCAGTGTTGCCAACTTTGGAGAGAGGCATGGGGGCGTGGGCTGCCAGGCCGGCGAGCAGCGCCTTGCCCTGCTCCGTGTGCAGCCGTTTCTGGCCGATCCCCGCCGGCACCAGTCCTCGCAGTCCCAGCCCAGCTAGGGCGAAAGGGTGAGAGGGAATCCGCAGTACCGGACCAAACACGGCATCCGTGACTAGGTCCCATTTCCGAGCCAGTCCACCAACGACCTTCTCGTAGTACGGGCCGTCTTCTCCAAGGAGTTGGGCCGTCAAATCGACAGAGTGGTGCAGGACTGCTGCCCGGCCCCCGTCGAGTGGGTGGGCGAGTGGGATCTCGGGCCGAATCCATGTGAGACCGTGCTGTTCCAACGGCAACGATTGAAAGAAGGGAGAGGTGGCGCCGAGCGGATGTACGGCTGCACCCAGATCGTGACGGAACCCCGGCAGCGTGAGTCCCTTGGTGGCGGCTGCTCCACCGACGGTATCCGAACGCTCAAACACAACCACCGAGCGTCCCGCTTGTTGTAGGACGATGGCGGCTGCCAAGCCGTTGGTTCCCGCTCCAATTACCGCCACGTCGTGCATCTGTGCATTATGGCGTGAATGGGGGCGCGCATGGACGGGCTGTTCATGCGCTCCGCGCGGGACAACCTTTTCTCGGAAATGCAGATCATCCGCAGCGGCGAACACGGGATGTTCATCGCTCACGACGACGGTGCCGCCACCGCGGCGATAGGCAACAGCTTTGACGGCATCATGATCCGCGACTCAGCGCAATGGGGCGTCTTCGTGGCCAACGACACCAATGTCGACAACCTCATCGTCGGGATCCAGTACGCCAACAACACCGACGGATGCCTGTTCGAGCCGAGCGTTGGGTTGGTCACCGTTGTCGCGGACATTTGCCGATAGGTCCGACAGGAAGCACCAAGGTATCCACGAACCTCGGGACGAATCTACTCCGTACGAGTACCGACCAGCGATACCGCACGAGCAGCGACCTCTTCGGTAGCGCACATCACGCTGATTCCCCTTGCGTTGATCAGACATCCGGCGCCTTGATCCGCACCGGGAGCCAAGTTGGGAGCCATTCGCTGTGGACGGCTGTGGACACCGCTTGTAGATCTACGGATCAGGAGGTTGGGGATTCGAGTCCCCCCGTGCCTGCCGAGCGAACTCTTGCACTGCAAGGGTTCCTCTCGATTGAGGTCCGACCTCAATCAGAGTCGTCGTGGTTTCCTTGGATATCTCTTCGGTCGAAGTGTTGATCGGGGATCCTTGGGGCCCTTCGCATTCCAGTGATTGCTTGCACGATCGGGAGGGCGATGTCGCGTGAAGTGCTCTCCAATGCCTCGCGAGTGCGTAGCGCCAGAGCAGCGGCAAACACGCTGCGAGCGAAGCGTTGGTAGCGGAACACTCTCTGCCATCGTCGCGACGCTGTCAAGTTGAAGCGCACTTGACGCGGACCGATATGTTACGAAGCGACGCTTTCGAGTAGAGCATCGGCAGCAAGCAGTTGACGGTTGTCGTTCAGACGCTTTGAGACGGAAGCGACTTGACCACCGGTCGTCGTGCATCTTTCGTTCGCCAGCGCGGCCGTGGGTGGCGGTTCCGTGTGTGCCCGTTCGGGGATGCCGATGCCAGAGCCGTAGTGCGAACTCCAGACGAATTCGTGTCTGGCCCCGGTCGTGACGGCTGCTAAGGCGTGTTGTCCGGGACAAGGGTTGCAAGGGCCTCGCCGCCGACGCGGTCTGCGAGTTTCCCGAGTAGCGCGGCGAGTTCGGCGAGTTCGTCGTTGGTGAGGTGTGACCCGACGTGTTCATCGATGCCGCGGAGGTGGATGCGTCCGGCTCCCTTGAATACCTCTTCACCGCGGGCTGTGAGCATGACGTAGGTCCCTCGGCGGTCCGAGCCACAGGAGCGACGTTCGACGAGACCGCTGAGTTCTAGTCGGTCCACGAGTCGGGTGGTTGCGCTGCGGCTCAGTCCTGTCAGATCGGCGAGATCGCTTGGTCTCATGGCTGCTTCTTCGGACTGAGCGAGTAGCAGGAGGATCCCGTACCACTCGAGGGAAATGGTTGTCTCAGCCTGCATCTCGCGGGCCAGGATGGCGTTCACTCGAGTGAACGCTGTCATCACGTTCCGCCACGCATCCGAAGCAGGGGTGGTTCTGATTCTCACGGCAGTCATATTCGAGAGCCTAGAGAAATTAGTTGCACAACGCAATCATTGATGTATAGTTGCGCTGTGCAATAATTGCATGAAGCAATCAACGGAGGATGCGATGTCAACCACAATCCAGGATCTCACCCGAACCATCGACGGGGTCGCTGTTCCCGCAGTCGGCATGTGGGTTATCGACGGGTCCCATACCTCGGCGGAGTTCGTAGCCCGCCACTTGATGGTCACCAAGGTACGGGGTGGCTTCGGTTCTGTGACCGGGACGATTGACGTGGCGGAGGATCCAGCGGGATCGAGTGTCGAAGTCGTAGTCGAAACCGCATCCATCTCGACCGGCGACGCCGACCGCGATGGCCATGTCAAGTCTGCCGACTTCTTCGACGTTGAGAGCCATCCTGAGATGAAGTTCGAATCAACAGCAGTACGACCCCATGGATCTTCCTGGATCCTCGTTGGCGACCTCACCATCAAGGACATCACGAAGCCCGTGACCCTCGAGTTTGACTTCGTCGGCGTTGCCACAGATCCGTGGGGCAATCAGAAGGCAGCATTCTCGGCAACGACCACAATCAACCGGGAAGACTGGGACCTGAACTGGAACGTCGCCCTCGACACGGGTGGGGTTCTGGTGTCGAAGAAGGTCAACATTGAGATCGAGATGCAGGCAGTCCCCGCCAACAGCTGACAACCATCGACGTGACGGGGGCTTGGAGCATCGAGCCCCGGTCACGCCGTCTGTGTCGTCTCGCCGTCGTCGTCGCTGGAGATGCTCGAGCCCGTCGAAAGCCGGATTCGGCTCTGTGGTCCGCCGGAGCTGCTCGACCTACGCTGCGGGAGCGATCCGCGCGACTGCACGAAAGGAACAGAATGTCATCCTCCGTAGGCAGCAGCGCCGCCTCGCCGGCTACAGGGAGATTGTGGGCCTGATGAGCATCATGAATCCCCTGGTGCCTGGTGAGGCATACTCACGGTTTCTCGAGGATCAAGCACCTTCGAGTCGCTTGCGTCCGGAGTGGACCGAAGGCGACGGGCCCCTTCCCGCGATCTATTTGAGTCATGGAGCCCCACCGGTATTCGACGACCCGCATTGGATGAGTCAGCTGTTCGACTGGTCCCAATCGATGCCGAAACCTCGGGCGATTCTGATCGTGAGCGCCCACTGGGAGGCCGCGCCTTTGAGCTTGACCGCCTCAGAGGCGCACACACCGCTCGTTTACGACTTCGGAGGCTTTGCGCCCGTCTACTACACGATGACGTATCCCACTCCGGATGCGGGCAGTCTGGCGCGGAGAGTCGTGTCCACGATGCCTGACACCGAGCCGATCCATCAACACACGAGCCGCGGCCTCGATCACGGAGCGTGGGTGCCGCTCAAGGTCATGTACCCCCATGCCGACGTGCCTGTGCTGCAGATGAGCATGCCGACCCATGACCCGCACCGCCTATTCGACCTGGGACGCAGGCTCCGACCGCTTCGTGACGAGGGGATCCTGGTTATCGGGTCGGGTTTCATGACGCACGGACTCCGCTACGCCACCCGGGAGATGTTCTTCGAGAACCACGTCCCTGGGTGGTCCAAGGAATTCGACGCGTGGGTGGCGAGTGTTCTGGACCGAGGCGACTGGGAGGCTCTGGCCGCCTACGACCGAGCACCGGGCATGCCGTATGCGCATCCAACCGCCGAACACTTCACACCGCTGTTCATAGCGCTCGGGGCTGCGAACGATCCTGAGCAGACACCCACCACCGTCATCGACGACTACCAATTCGGTTTCGCCAAGAGGTCGGTGCAATTCGCCTGACCCGTCTCGATTCGATGGGACAGCCATCCCGTCCACGAGGTCATGAACGTCCACCCACGGGCTGCATCATGGGCGGTCCGGCGCAAGCCTTGAGCACGATCTTGTCTACAAGGATTCGACAGCCTGCAGCGACGCTTTCGAGTGGAAACATCGGCTCCAGCAATCGCTCGGTCTCACTATGAGGCTCTCCGCCGAATGGCGTCGCTACCTGCGAGGTGGTGTCCCCGGTGTGCGGTCCGTA
>RCNC010001053.1_pt1 | contig 18402 bp, 11 predicted proteins | sample 2041301 | NCBI WGS metagenome assembly RCNC01 (sample SAMN09708231, study PRJNA481090) | Marine sediment metagenome, whole genome shotgun sequencing project. | biome: marine sediment; feature: ocean; material: sediment; isolation source: Sewage treatment plant 13A marine sediment (STP13A) ... | reverse complement strand
CTCTACAAGTCTCGCACCATGTTTTGTACCCAGGGTGAGGCGGAGGGGTTCCGCAAAATCACCTACTACCTGGACCGGCCGGACGTCATGTCTGTGTTCACTGTCACAGTAGATGCAGACCGAGCGCGTTACCCGGTATTGCTCAGCAACGGCAACCTGGTTGCCAGTGAGGCGCTCGAAAACGACAGGCATAGAGCGATCTGGCACGACCCTTTTCCCAAGCCGGCCTACCTGTTCGCGCTGGTCGCGGGTGATCTGGCCAACATCGAGGACAGTTTCCTTACGCGCAGTGGGCGCGAGGTCAGCCTGCGTATCTACGTAGAGGAAAAAGACCTCGGCAAGTGCGACCATGCCATGGGTTCTTTGCAGCGTTCCATGCGTTGGGACGAGGAAGTCTTCGGGCGCGAGTATGACCTGGATATTTTCAATATCGTGGCGGTTGATGATTTCAACATGGGGGCGATGGAGAACAAGAGCCTCAATATTTTCAATACCTCCTGTGTGCTGTGCAGCTCCGACACCACCACCGATATGGGTTTCCAGCGGGTCGAGGCCATTGTGGCCCATGAGTATTTCCACAACTGGAGCGGCAACCGCGTTACTTGCCGCGACTGGTTCCAGCTCAGTCTCAAGGAGGGTTTTACCGTTTTTCGGGACGCGGAATTTTCTGCTGATATGGGGTCGCGCACGGTCAAACGGGTAGAGGATGCAACGCTGTTGCGCACCGCCCAGTTCGCGGAGGACGCGGGGCCCATGGCGCATCCTGTACGTCCTGAATCGTTCATGGAGATTAATAATTTTTACACCCTGACAGTGTATGAAAAGGGCGCCGAAGTGGTGCGTATGATCCATACCCTGTTGGGCGCGGAGAAGTTTCGCCTGGGTTCAGATCTCTATTTTGATCGCCATGACGGCCAGGCAGTGACCTGCGAAGATTTTGTGCAAGCCATGGAGGACGCCAGCGGCGTTGATCTGGGTCAGTTCCGTCACTGGTACTCCCAGGCGGGGACGCCGCTGCTGACTGTGCGTGACGAATATGATGAAGAGGGCCAGCGCTACACATTGCACGTGGAACAATCCTGTCCCCCGACTCCGGAGCAGGAACAGAAGCAGCCTCTAGTGATTCCACTGGCGATGGGTTTGCTCGGGGACGCAGGTAATCTTCCGCTGCGACTGGCGGGAACAGAGCCCGACCCGGAGACTGAGGATAATACCCATACGGTGTTGAGCGTCGACCAGGCCTCGCAGGACTTTGTTTTCGAGGGCGTCACAGAACGGCCGGTACCTTCCCTGCTGCGGGGTTTCTCTGCACCGGTACGTTTACACTACGATTACAGCAAAGCGGATCTGTGCGCCCTCATGCGTAGCGATGATGACGGTTTTGTGCGCTGGGACAGTGCCCAGGCACTGGCTACGCAGGTTATCAACGAGGTCGAGGCCCAATTGGCAGGGGGTGACCCTGTGGTTGATCCGCTGTTGCACGCTGCCTGCGGTGACTTGCTACAGGATGAGTCGCTGGACCCGGCCATGGTCGCTGAAATGCTTTCGCTGCCCGGGGAAAATTATCTTGCCGAGCTGGCTAGCCAGAGCGGCGGGGCGAATGTCGACACTATTCACCAGGCCAGGGACAGGGTGAAGGCGTCGGTCGGCAAGTCACTGGAACAGCAGTTCCTTGCCTGTTACCAGCGCCTTACCAGTAGTGAGCCCTATCTGCCCGAGGCGGGCCAGATCGCTGACCGTAGCCTGCGTAACACCTGCCTTGATTACCTCGTCAGTGCTGATCCCGTCCATCTCGAACATGCGGCTACACAGTTTCGTGACGCCAGCAATATGACTGACCGACTCAGTGCGCTGCGGGTCATTGCGTATTACGGTGCGGAGGATTTGCGCGATGCCAGCCTGGCGCAATTCTACCAGGACTGGCGCCACGAAGTGCTGGTGGTCAACCAGTGGTTGCAGGTGCAGGCTGCCATTCCGGACGCCAGTGGCCTGGAGCGGGTACAGGGCCTGATGTCACATGCGGAATTTGATTTGCGCAACCCCAATAAAGTGCGCGCCCTGATTGGCGTTTTTTCCAGTCAGAACCCGATTAATTTTCATCGTGTCGATGGTGCTGGCTACCGCTTCCTGGCCGACATCGTGCTGCAGCTGAACGGCCTCAATCCGCAGATTGCTTCCCGTCTGTGTGCGCCCCTCACCAAGTGGCGTAACTATGTGGGTAGGGCTGAGCTGATGCACGCGGAACTGGAACGCCTGGCCGCAGAGCCGGCGCTGTCACCGGATGTCTATGAGATCGTGACCAAGTCGCTGCGTTAGTTGTGACTTGCACTGCATTATGAATCTGGCGGCCTGCGATCTGGCGGCCTGCGATCTGGCGGCCTGCGATCTGGCGGCCTGCGATCAGGCGGCCTGCGGATAGAGTTGCATGGCCAGCTTGCCCTTGTCCCTGCCTTTGCGCTGCTCGCCGCGCAGGCGCTGCACGCATTCACCCAGGCCAGTGCCGCGCCAGTCGTCCTGTCCCGGGCTGTAGAGGCTGCTGTCCAGTACCTGCAACTCGCTCGCCAGTTGCGCATCATTGAATTGTGAGATCACCTGCTCCAGTGTCACCCGATCCTGTTGTTCTGACAGGGTTGCGGTCCAGGCGATGATCGCTGCCCGCGCGGCGTGGGCGTCATTACCAGAACAGGCGGTGAGTAGTGCTTTGTAGGCCCGCTTCTCGGAGAGGGCCGCAGGCGACTCGGCGCTTTCTGCCGGTGCTTTTTTTCGGGTCCGCCACAGGTATGCCAGTGTCAGTAGCCAACCCGTGGTGCTCACGATGCCCAGGATTTGCCATAGCAGCTGGGTTCCTGCCAGTGGGGCAGCCGTGGCAGTCGGTATTGTGGCAGTGTTGGGATTTACGCCAGGCGGCTGGCCCGCGAGAGTGTCTGGCTCTGCCGCAGCGACGGTAATTTCACGGCCCGGTAAAACGGCGTAGCGCAGCTGCCGGGATTCCGTATCCCACCAGGGTATGCGAATTTCAGGGATGGACCAGTTGCCGGCGCGGGTAGGTACCACCGCAGTGCTGTCCTGGCGTGCGCCCAGCAGGCCACTGGCGACTTCCTGGTCGTTTATCTCCGGCTGGTCAGGATAGAACTTCAAGCCCTCGTTAGGAGGGAACAGGACAGGCGGCAACTGGGCGCCCTGCACGCCTTCTCCCAGTATCTGGATGGTCCGCGTGGCGGATTCCCCGGCCCGCAATTGTTCAGGGGGCGTCGACCAGTTTTCCACCAACTTCAGCTGGCGCGCTGGCAGCCAGTTAGTGCCCGGAAACGAGTCGGGACGGGGAAGAACCTCTATAGACAGGGCCTCGCTGCTGCGGCGCAGCAGGCGACCGCTGCCGCCCAGGTCGAAAAAGCTGCGGCGCCCCTCGCGGACACGTCCGGTAAAGGACTGCTGGGGAATCTCCAGTGTGCCGCTCTGCTCCGGAAAGATGGCGTAACGGACCTCATGGACCAGCCACTGGCGGCCATCGATAGTTCTCTGGAAGGACTTCTGCTCCAGTGCCTTGACGAAAGCGTTGTCCAGTTCCAGCTCGGAAATGCTGCGCCCATCCAGGTTGATGGCCTGCTGCAGTCGCAGGGTGAGAATGACCTGGCCCTGGACATAGACACTGTTGCGGTCGATTACCGCTTCGAACAATACGGATTGTCCCCCGGTGCTGATGTCGGGGGCAGCGGACACAGTCACCGCCAGGCTGTTGCTTGCACCCTGTCCAATGCGCATGGGTGGAATCTTCAAGCTGCCTTCCCGTCGGGGGGAGATATCGATCAGCAGCTGTTTGGTGTGCGTGCGGCGCCCATTGACGATGTTGGTATTGCTGCTCGTTGAACGTTGCAGGATCTCAAAATCCGCGAGCAGGGGGCGCAGGTCTGCCGCACTGATTTCCTCGCCATCGGTGGCCGTAAGCGTAAGGCGCAGGGTGTCCCCCATGGCAATCCGGTCGCGGTCCAGGCTCGCGCTTACCGCGGCCAGTGCCGAATGTCCGGTCAATAGCAAAGCGCATGCACATAAGACAAGTAGCGTCTTACCAATAGTTTTCATCGTTGCTCCGGGCTCCCTGTTCTTGCCGCTGGCGGCTTTCATAACGGAATTTTTCACGTAATAGTCCTGATGGGTCATCTGGCACCCGGCGCAGCCACTGCTCCATCGCCTGGTCGCGTTCCATCTCTTCAGGATCAGCCTGGGCCTGGGCGGCCTGTGCCGCGTCGCGCTCTTCCTGCTCGCGCTCTGCTGCGCTCGCTGCTGCACTTGCTGCTGCCTGCTCAGCTTCCTGCTCGCTTTCCTGCTCATCGCTCTGTTGCTGGCTGTCTGTCTGCTGCTGGTCTGCGGAGGGCTCCTGCTGTTGCTTGCCCTGCGAGGAATCCTGCTGGGTTGGATCACCATCCTGCGACTGATCCTGATTCTGCTCCTGGCCCTCACCCTGGTTCTGCTCTTGTTCCTGCTCCTGGGAGTTTTCGCTCTGCTGTTCTTGTTGCTGGTCTTGTTGCTGTTGCTGCTCCTGGTTCTGCTGTTGTTCTTTCAGCTTTTCCAGTAGTGCCAGGTTTTCCCCTGCGTCCGCCTGGTCCGGTTCCAGCTCCAGGGATTGTTGGTAGGCCTCAATGGCCTCGTCAATGCGACCTGCCCGGGCCAGTGCGTTGCCACGGTTATACAGACTGTCAGCACTGTCTTCACGGTTGAAGTGTTCGCTGGCTGACTCATAGTCGCCGCTGCGATACGACGCCGCCCCGGCCCAGCCCGGGTCCTCGAATAATTTGGCAGCGGCTTCATTCTCGCCCTGTTGCAGGGCGCGTTGGCCACGTTGGTCTGGGGTAAGCCACAGTTTCTCCCAGGTTTGTGCTGTGGCGGACGGCGCTTCGGCGAAGAACAATACCGGTAGCAGCAACAGCAGCCAACCGCGGCGAAACAGCACCAGTGCAAAAGGTAACAGCGGCAGCAGCAACAGGTACCCGGCGTCATCCCAGGTGTCGGCCGTCCTGTCCAGCACCAGTGTCTGTTCGGGTTCTGCCAGGGGGTTTTCAGCCAGCAGGTAGTCCAGGTCGCTGTTGTCGATTTGCATGCGCATATAGCGGCCACCCGTGGCGGATGCCAGCTTCCTCAGGCTGTGTTCCTCCAGCCCCGGCATCACAATGGCACCTGCCTTGTCCTTCATGAAGCCACCCTGGGGCAGGGGGATGGGCGCCCCGGTGGTGGTGCCAATGCCCATTATATTGAGCCTGGTGCCGCTACCTTTGAGTATTTTTTCAATGGCCTTGCGATCCTGCTTCGCCACGCCATCGGTAACCAGCAGTAGCGTGCCCCGGCTAACGCCGGCGGAACGCAGTAGTGCCACGCCTTGTGCAACCGCGCTGGCCGGATCACTGCCCAGCATTGGCATCATGTCCGGGTGCAGGGCGGGCAACAGGTTGGCGATGGTGGGGGTGTCGTCGGTAAGGGGGGTGACGATATGGGCATCACCCGCATAGGCGATCAGCCCGGTCTGCCCCTCCCTGCGTTGCTGCAGCATGTCCAACAACTTCTGCCTTGACCGGTCCAGCCTGGAGGGTGGCAGGTCGGCAGACTTCATGGAGTAACTGAGATCCAACAGCAGTACCAGCGCGTCCTGCTTCTGGTGAATGGGTTGTGGGATTTTCTGCCAGCTGGGACCACTGGCTGCGAGGGCAGCCAGTGCCCATGCACAAAAAATAAGCGGCAGGTAGTTGATGCTGCGCGAACCGGCTTTTTCGCTTACCAGGTGCTGTAATAGTTCCGGCGCGATCACGGTATCCCAGCTGCCGCTGCGCCCGCGCTGCCGCCACAGCAGTGCCAGCAGTATGATCGCGGGTAGCAGACTCCACATCCACTCGGGGCGCATAAGATGTAACTCCATCAATGCCCCTCCTGTAGTGTCCGGGTATCCCCGCTGCCAAGCCATTCGAGTGAATACCAGATGTGTCGCAAGGCCAGTAGGAAACTTAACAGTAAGGCCGCCAGCAGCGGCAGGTAACCCAGCGCCTGGCGCGGGCGATAGGTGGTCGTTTCCTGCTCCACCGGCTCCAGTTCATCCAGTAGCTGATAGATGTTGACCAGTTCCTGTGGATTGCGCGCCCGGAAGTACTCGCCGCCAGTGACGCTGGCAATCTGTTGCAGCCCCTTCTCATCGAGCTCTGCGGAAGGATTGACCTGGCGACTGCCGAAGCTGGAACCGAACAGGCCGGGCAGGGTGAGTTCGTCCGCGCCGATACCAATAGTGTAGATGCGGATGCCCAGTGAGGCGGCCAGTTGCGCCGCGTCCAGGGGCTGCACGGTGCTGGCAGTGTCCTGCCCGTCAGTCAGCAGGATAAGCACGCGGCTTTCGGCAGGCCGTTCCTTGAGGCGTTTTACCGCCAGGCCGATGGCGTCGCCTATTGCGGTCTCGGACCCGGCAAAACCGATCTGGGCTTCGGTGAGAAAGCGCTCCACTGTAGAGGTGTCGAAACTGAGCGGGGATTGTACGTAGGCGTTGCTGCCAAACAGAATCAGGCCCAGTCGGTCACCCTTGCGGCGGCCGATAAATTGCGCGCCCACCTTTTTCACCGCCTCTATGCGCCTTACCAGGGACTTGCCAAGCTGCATATCCTCGATACGCATGGAGCCGGATATATCTACCGCCAGCATCAGGTCGCGCCCGCTGTCCGGCAGCTCCACCGGTGCGCCGATCCACACAGGCCTGGCGGCGGCCAGCAGCAGTAGCAACCATATGAGCCAAAGGGCCAGCAGGGGTATCAGGCCGCCGCGACGGCTGCGCTTGCCCTGCGTTTCTCCCAACGCCTGCCATTCACTAAAGAATGGCGCGCGCAGGGCGGGCTGCTGGCTGTTGGCGGGCGGTACGAGACGCCGCACCAGCCAGGGCAGGGGGGCAAGCGCCATTAACCAGGGCCATAGCCACTCGATCATGCCGCTGTCCTGTGTCGCTTGATCCAGTGTGTGGCGGCCTGTTGCAATTGGCTGGTGTTCAGTTCGGGGCAGTTTTTCCTGTAGGCCGCGGTAACGAAATCATCCTGGAATTGCATATCACCTTGCAGCTGCTGGTTGAGAAACGATTGCCAGGACGCACTGTGACGGGAAGCGACTTCATCCCCGGGATAGGCCGTCAGGGCGACACGCTTCAGCAATGCGTTGACCTGGGTCGCGAATTCGCTGTTGTTGCCTCCGGCCTGGAATTCCCTGTGTAATTGGTCCAGCTGCAGCAGCGCCTGTCGTCGATAGGCATTGCGTCGGTAGCGCCTGGTAAGCCAGTAGCCGAGGCCAATGGTGGTGACAATGGCTACAAGCAATAATATCCACCATCCGGGGGCGAGGGGCCACCAGCTGATCATTTGGGGGTCCCGCAGTGGATGCAGGTTGGCCAACGGGTCCTGGGGATTCACCGGCGTGTGTCCCCATAATATTTCTGCAGCAGCGCAAAGGGAGCCTGGTCTGTGCGGGCGGACAGCATGGGGATACCCAGGCGCAACAGGTCTGACGACAACTGCTCGCTCTGTTGCTGGTAATGGCTGTGGTAACGCTGCCGGAGTCTCCGGTCGGCGGTGTACAGCTCGCTGCGTTCACTGCCATTGGTGACCGCGTAGGTCCCCGCCTTCGGCAGCTCCGACTCCATGGGATCGGAGCAGTCCAGGGCGGTGATCTCAGTGTGCTTGGATAGCTCGAACAAATGCTCGCGGGCGCGATCTTCTCCGGCCCCAGTGAAGTCACTGACCAGGAACAGGCTGCTGCCCGGCTTGGCAATACGTCGCAGCTTGGAGATCATGTCTGCGAAACTGCGTGGTTCGTCCAAGGTGTCCAGGGGTAGAGCCCCGTTGTAGCTGGCGATCTGTGACAGTAGGGCCAGCACGGTCTTGCGGCTGCGCCTGGGACGAATCTCCTGGTGTCCCTCATCGCTAAATACCAGGCCGCCTACCCGGTCTCCCGCATTCAGTGCGCTCCAGGCCAGCAGGCTTGCCAGCTGGGCCGCCAGCACCGCCTTGAAACAGTGGCTGGAGCCAAAAAACATGCTGTTGCGCTGGTCAACGACTACCAGCACCGGCCGTTCCCGTTCCTCCCGAAAGAGCTTGGTATGGGCGGTGCCAGTCCTGGCGGTGACGCGCCAGTCGATGGTGCGGATATCGTCTCCGGGCTGATAGCTGCGTACTTCCTCGAAATCGATACCGCGCCCCCTGAAATTGGATTTGTTGGGGCCGGCCAGCGTGCTCAGCGCTCGATTCCTGCGGGCGAGTTTGAGTTGCCGCGCTGGAAAGCGCAGGGCGATCAGCTCGTTCAGGTCCGCATAGGCGCCGCGAGCGGGCAGGGTGACATCGGCCAGGTGCACAGTCGTTTTAGCCCACAGGTACTTTGGAGAGTAGTTCCTGGATAACAGTGTCCGGCGTAATGCCGTTGGCCTCGGCCTCGAAACTGAGCAGCAAGCGGTGGCGCAGCACGTCGGCAACTACCGCCTGGACATCGTCGGGGCTGACAAAATCGCGACCTGCCAGCCAGGCGTGGGCACGGGAACAGCGATCCAGTGCGATGGTCGCCCTCGGGCTGCCGCCGTATTCTATCCAGCTGGCCAGCTGTTCACAGTACAGTGACGGGGTGCGGGTCGCTATTACCAGTTGCACCATGTATTGCTCCACCGCCTCGGACATATGCAGGGCCAGTGTTTCCCGGCGGGCCGAGAAAACGGCCTCCTGCGACAGTTGGCTGGGCGACGTGACCAATCCGCTGCTGGCTTCGGCACGGGTCAGCTTGAGAATTTCAGTTTCCGCGGCAGCGTCCGGGTAGTCCACGGTCACATGCAGCAGGAATCGATCCAGTTGCGCCTCCGGAAGGGGGTAGGTCCCCTCCTGTTCAATGGGGTTTTGGGTAGCCATCACCAGGAACAGGCCAGGCAGCTCGTAGGTTTGGCTGCCCACGCTCACCTGGCGCTCCGCCATGGCCTCAAGCAGTGCCGATTGGACCTTGGCCGGTGCGCGGTTGACCTCGTCAGCCAGCACCAGGTTGTGAAAGATGGGGCCTTTCTGGAAGTGAAAACTCGCTTCCTGCGGGCGATAAATCTCGGTTCCGGTGACGTCGCCGGGCAACAGGTCAGGGGTGAACTGGATGCGGTGAAAGCTACCTTCCAGTCCATCCGCCAGGGTCTTGATGGCACGGGTTTTAGCCAGTCCCGGCGCCCCTTCAACCAGCAGGTGTCCATCCGCCAGCAGGGCGATGATCAATCGTTGTACCAAATGAGCCTGGCCAACGATTTGCCCGCTGAGCCACTGTTCCAGATCCCGTATTTCTGCGTTTGCCACACTGTCTCCTGTGAGTTTTTTCGCCTGTTGTCCTGTATGTGCACCACACCGGCTGATCGCGGCCAGGCGTTTGGAAGCAGGGCATTGTAGCGAAACTTTCGGTCCCGTCCAGTCCATCGGTTTCGCTGTAGCCGGCTACACGGCTGTCACTGACTTGGCCACACGGCTATTTATGACTTGGCTACACGACTGTTTGTGACTTGGCTACATGGCTGTCTATGACTTTCCGGGCGCACAATAGTTCCAGCGGTACGCCTACTTGTGCAGGATAAGCTACACTAGCGAAGACAGAGAGTAGCGGATGTCCCCTCAATATCAGGAGAGATAGCAAGGTATGGTTTCAGACGCGATAAAAGACAGCTTGTTGGCTGAACTGGCCGGGCGGATTGACAGCCACGCCGTTGCAGGCGATCGGGAGTCCCTGCACACGCTTTCTGCAGCCCTGTATAAACGCTTCCCCCCTGAAGATATGCGCGGGCGCAGTGTGGAAAATCTCTACGGCTGTCTCTATGGCCTACTGCATTATATTCACAGTTGGCCCGAAGAGGGGCCCAAGGTACGACTATTCAACCCTGATATGCAGAGCCACGGCTGGGAGAGTAACTACACCACACTGGTGATCCTGTGCCAGGGCATCCCATTTTCCACCGATTCAGTGCGCGGTGAATTAAATCGCCGCAACCTGCGCATACAGACCATCGCCAGTTGTAACCTGGCGGCGCGCCGCGACGATCAGGGCGAATTGCTGGAAGTGGTAATGGCAGCGGAACAGGATGAACAGTTCTCCGCTCCGGCCGAGGCATTGCTGTTTTTCGAGATAGGGCGGAGTACCAATGCGCAGGAGCTGGATGAGCTACGCGCCACCCTGCTGGATATCCTCGCAGAAGTAGCGGTGGTGGTGCAGGACTTTCCATCAATGTGCGGGCGCCTGCAAGATGTGGCGAGTGCGATCACCACGAGCGAATGCGTCAAGCGAGAATTCCGCGACGAGGCGGTTGCTTATTTGGGGTGGTTGGAGCGCGACCATATGACGCTGCTGGGCTATGAGTACCTTACAGTCAGTCCAACAGGTGCGATTACGGTGCAAGAGGGTAGCAGCCTGGGTACCTTGCGCCAGCGTTCAAGCAGGGGCGTACTGGACCTGCAAGCTGATTTGGAAAGGTTGTCCCGTGAGCAATTTCACCAGAAACAGCTCAGTTTTTCCAAGTCCAGGCATCGCTCACGGGTACACCGGGTCGCCTATCCCGACTATGTCGAAATACGTGAATTCAGTGACACTGGGGAGCTCGTTGGCCAGCACAGATTCCTTGGCCTCTACACCTCTTCGGTTTATACCATGGACCCACGGCTTATCCCGATTCTGCGACGCAAAGTGGCTGGCATCCTGGAGCTGTCAGACCTGGATTGGTCAGAGCACGAGCGCAGGGAACTGGTGCGGGTGCTGGAAGTGTTTCCACGGGATGAGTTGTTTCAGTCCAGCATCGATGAACTTTGCGCAACGGTGAACTCGGTTAATGGCATCCAGGAACGCAGGCAAACACGGCTGTTTATCCGCAAGGATGTGCATGGGAAATTCGTCAATTGTATCGTCTATATACCGCGGGATAACTACAATACTGAACAACGGGGTCGCATCGAAGCAATACTGAGTGACGCCTTTCAGTCCCAGGATCTCGAATTTACGGCCTACTATTCAGAATCTATCCTGGTGCGTTGCCATTTCGTGCTGCGGGTAGATCCCGCTGTACCCTTGCAGTTCAATACCGATGAAATTGAAGGCCAGATCGTAGAAGCCATGCTCGCCTGGCAGGATAGGCTGCGTTTGCGCCTGGCAGACGAGTTTGGGGAGGAAGTAGGCGAGCAGTACTTTCAGAAAATGGGTGCGGGGTATCCGCCGGGGTACCGGGATGATTTTGATCCGCGCGTGGCAGTGGTGGACCAGAAGAAGTTCCAGCTACTGCAAACCAGTGATGACCTGGCGATAAATCTGTATCGCATGTTGGAGGAGGACGATAATGTCCTGCGGCTACGCCTGTATCACCGGGATAAGAGTCTGCCACTGTCTGATGTGCTGCCTATCCTGGAGAACCTGGGCTTGCGTGTATTGACAGAACGCCCCTATGCAATTCACGCCTGCGATGAGCAGGTCTACTGGGTGCAGGAATTCACTCTGGTCTATGCCCTGTCACACGATATTGTCGTTAAGGATGTGAAGGCCGAATTTGAAGATGCCTTTGCCCGTATCTGGTTCGGTGAAGCGGAAAACGATTGCTTCAATCGATTGCTGTTGGGCACTCGCCTGAATTGGCGGGAGATTGCCCTGTTACGCGCCTATGCCCGCTACCTGCGCCAGTTGCACTTCCCTTACAGTGTTGAATATATTGCCGAGACCCTGGCTAACCAGTTGCATATCACCTCCGCGATTGTCGAGCTGTTTACCACGCGCTTCTCACCGTCCCTGAATGGCGACGAGGGATTGCGCGAGCAGCGCGAGATGGCCTTGGAGCAAAAAATCCTGGACTCTCTCGAGCAGGTCTTGAATCTCGGGCAGGATCGCATCATTCGGCAGTTTGCCCGCGTGGTGAAAGCAACAGTACGCACTAATTTTTTCCAGGAAACCGAAGATGGCACGCTGAAATCCTATTTTTCCTTCAAATTGCGCCCGGCGGAGATTCCCGATGTGCCCCGGCCAGTACCCCTGTTTGAAATCTTTGTTTATTCGCCGCGGGTCGAGGGTGTTCACCTGCGTGGTGGCAAAGTGGCGCGTGGGGGCCTGCGCTGGTCTGACCGGCAGGAGGACTTTCGTACCGAGGTGCTTGGTCTGGTGAAGGCGCAGCAGGTCAAGAATGCGGTGATTGTGCCAGTGGGGGCCAAAGGCGGCTTTGTCGCCCGCCAACTGCGCCCTGAAATGTCGCGCGCCGAGGTCCAGGAGGAAGGTATTGCCTGCTACCAGCTCTTTATTCGTGCGCTGCTTGATATAACCGACAACAGAAATGGCGGGGGTGTGGTGAGGCCACCGCAGGTGGTAGCCAAGGATGAGGATGACCCCTATCTGGTGGTGGCCGCAGACAAGGGTACGGCATCGTTTTCTGATATTGCCAACGCCATCTCCGCGCAGTATGACTTCTGGTTGGGTGACGCCTTTGCCTCGGGTGGCAGCGTGGGCTATGACCACAAGAAAATGGGCATTACCGCGCGAGGTGCCTGGGTCTCCGTACAGCGCCATTTTCGCGAGATGGATATCGATATCCAGAACACGGAGTTCACGGTGGTGGGTATTGGTGACATGGCCGGTGACGTGTTCGGTAACGGCATGCTGTTGTCACGGCATATTCGACTGGTGGCAGCGTTCAATCACCAGCATATTTTTATGGACCCCAACCCTGATGCCGCCGCAAGTTTCGAGGAACGTGACAGGCTATTCCATCTGCCACGCTCTGGCTGGGCAGATTACGAAGAAACGCTGATTTCTGCCGGCGGTGGTGTATTTGAGCGCTCGGCAAAGTCCATAGCGCTTACGACTGAGATCAAGAGTCTCTTGGACATCGATCAGGACAGTATTACACCGGCGGAATTGATCTCGTACCTGTTGCGGGCGCCTGTCGACCTGCTGTGGAATGGTGGTATCGGTACTTATGTGAAATCCACCGGGGAATCCGACACTGCCGTTGGTGACAAGTCCAATGATGCCCTGCGCATCGACGCCACGGAACTTCGTTGTCGAGTGGTTGGGGAGGGTGGCAACCTGGGCATGACGCAGTTGGCCCGGGTTGAATATTGTTTGAATGGCGGCCGCTCGAACACTGACTTTATCGATAACGTGGGCGGCGTTGATTGTTCGGATCATGAAGTTAACATCAAGATACTGTTGAACACCGTGGTTGCCCGGGGCGATCTTACCCAGAAACATCGTGATGCCCTGCTGGAGGAGATGACCGACAGTGTCGCCACACTGGTGCTCAAGAATAACTACCGCCAGGTTCAGGCGATCAGCCTGGTGGAATACCAGGCGGAAGAACGTGCCGGCGAATACCAGCGCTTTATCCGCGCCTTTGAGGAAGCCGGACGCCTGGATCGCGCGCTGGAGTTTATACCCACCGATGAGGAGTTACAGGAGCGCCGCGCCCAGGGTGCTGCGCTCACCAGGCCTGAATTGTCGGTGTTGGTTTCCTATAGCAAGGCCGCCCTCAAGGAGCAGTTGATTGACTCGGACCTGGAGTTGGATCCCTATTTGTCGAATGTGGCCAAAAGCGCTTTTCCACAACGCCTGGTAGACCTGTATCCAGATGATATCCAGCAGCATCGTCTGCATAAAGAAATTGTGGCGACCCAGGTCGCCAACGACATAATCAACCGCATGGGTTTGAATTTCGCCTTGCGCCAGGTTAAGGCTACAGGGGCGTCTGTGGCCGATGTCGCCAGGGCCTATGCCGCTGTGTTGGAAATCTATCAGTTGCCGGGGTTGTGGGATGAACTGGAGGCACTCGACAACACCGTGTCTGCGGGTGTGCAGATGGAAATGATGTTGAACCTGATTCGCCTGGTGAAACGCGCCACCCGCTGGTTGTTGCGCAACCGACGTGGGGAACTGGTCATTAGCGAGGTCGTTGACCAGTTTAGTGACGGTCTGGAGCAGTTGCGCGAGGCCTATCCAGCGTCTCTGCGTGGCAGGGCCGCTGATCAGTATCAGGTTATGCACGAGCATTACATCGAAGCGGGCGTCTCTTCCAACCTGGCCGGGATGGTGGCGGGAACCCACCATGGCTATACCGCCCTGGGCATAATTGAGGCGGCAACAACAGCACAGATGCCCTTGATGGAGGTGGCGAATCTGTACTTCTTTATCGGCGAACGTCTTCAGTTGGATTGGTTCAGCGGCCAAATCCTCGCAGCAAAGGTCAATAATGAGTGGGAGGCCCTGGCGCGGGATACTTATTTGGAGGATCTTGAATGGCAGCAGCGAATCCTGGCCATCGGGGCACTGCGACATATGTCTGAGGATCGCAACGTGTTGAGCTGCCTTGAGAGTTGGGAGGCACAAGAGTCCCTGTTGCTGGAGCGCTGGCAGACAATGCTATCAGAATTGCATGCGGCGCAGGCGCCGGACTTCGCCATGTTGGCGGTGGCCAACAGAGAGCTGCAGGACCTTGCGCAAAGCAGTACGCGCGAAGCCGCGAAGTCGAGCGCCTGAGCGCCAGGGTAATTGTCTCACTAATTTTTACATTTCCAATTGGGCGAGGTAGCAAACTTTGCCTATACTGCTATCACATTCTCACAATGAAGAAGGAGTTCTGTAATGGATATAGTGCAAATGGGCGTTGATCTGTTGTCAAAGCAGTTGGGTTCGCAAACTGATGCCAACTCATTGAGCAACGCATTGAGTGGTCTGCTGGGCGACGGCCAGGGAAATATCGACCTGGCGGGGCTGGCAGGCAAAATGGCCTCCAGCGGGGAGCTGGGCAATATACTCAACTCCTGGTTGGGAGATGGGGCAAATTCCGCAATTACTGCAGAGAGCCTGACAAATCTGCTGGGCGACAGCAAGATATCTGAATTTGCCAGCCAGGTAGGCACTGATTCCCAATCCGCGGCCAGCGGACTGGCTGATGTTCTGCCGCAACTCATGGATAAGTCCAGCAGTGGCGGTAGCCTGCTTGATTCTGTAGGTGGTCTGGACGGCTTGTTGGGAGCCGCCAGTTCATTCCTGAAGTAACGCAGTCGCTGCGGGTGCGTTAGCCACCCGCTGCCTCGCTCCCGGCGGCCTCGGACGGCGCCGGGTATTGGCTGTCCTCAAAAGCCCCTGTCCTTAGAAAATAGATTGTTTCCCTGATAACCGTTTCGTCGTCCATGATGAATGGATGTGAGGCATTGACTATCACGAAATCTGCCATACCTTCTACCTGGGTACTTGCTACTGATACCTTGCCGTCGTCCGGATTGGGCAACAGTTGCGATAACAGGGGGTTGAAGGTTTTGTTGCCAGCTATTACCCCCAGGGAAAAATTGACGGGGCCCAGTTGGGAGGGAACGCTGTCGGCATCGGTTCCAAGTTGCATTCCAGCTGGACCGTTCAACAGGTAATATCCCGGGGCCTGGGCTAAAGCGTCGACCACTTCACTGCCCTGGTTTGGTGGGGCAATCATCACTACGTGACCCAGTTTTTCAATAGTATTGCTTTGCAGGTAATAACGGATAAGTATGCCGCCCATTGAATGGGTGACAAAGTGGATCTTGCCCTGATCACTGCTTTCGCAGCGCTCCAGGCCTTCACCTATGGCGATGGGAGCCAGCTCTTCAATGGCTTTTTCACGCGATGGATAATCCACGTTGGCCACCACAAAACCGCTGGCGCCCAGCCTGTTTTCCAGCGTTTCCATTGCGCTGGCGGTACGGGCCAGTCCGTGCAATAACACCACGCAGTCTGCGAACGCACAGCAGGGAATCATGCAGCATAGTGACAGGAATAAAACTTTGATCCGCTGCAAGTTGGGCATTTGCCAATTCCTATATTTGTGAAACCACAGCCCAGCTCTGGGTCAGGGACGCGCCATAGTCAGCTCCATCGCCGACGAAATCAGCAGTACTTAGAAAACTGATATTGACGTGATCCCCGGTGCTGGACACCGTGTGGAACAGGCCCATGTTAGGCGCGAGTGGGCCGAATCCCAGGTAGTCGATAAGTTTAGCTCCGGCCAGGTAAGCATCGCTGGCCAGGCCGGGGACATTGGTAACTACCGTGTTCACAGTCTGGGGGAGTTTCTCGATACGCCCTGAACTGACCAGCCACTGTCCCAGCCATAGAATGATTGCGGGATGGATTTCATCCACCAGTTTCAGCATGGCGTGCGAGTCACCTTTCCTGCTTTGCTCTTTCTTGGTAGATGAGTCCGTGTGGATAGCCCGCAGGCGCTCTTTGGAATCGTCAATATTGGTATGTAGGCAGATTTTCGCCACCGATACATGATTGCCAATGCTGCCGTCCTTGCCTTCCCGGCGGACATCGATCGGCATCAGTGTCTGTAAGCTCGGCTCGGGTAGTTCACCAGACTCGAGGAGGTACTGGCGCAGGGCTCCGGCGACTACACACAGCGCGATATCGTTGATCGAGCAGTGGTGTTTCTTTTTCAGTCGCTCAAGTTGCTGCATTTCCAGCCTTACATGACCGCTGACCCGGTCCGCCGCTACCGGGTGATTAAAACGCACCTGCGGCACAGGGGCTGCTTTACTGGCACTGGCGGAAGTGTCCTTGTCGTCCTTGTGCAGCAGTTGCGGTAGTAGCTGCAGTACGGTACCGGCCAGGTCGACGGGTCGTTCGATAGTGTGCCACCAGGCCCTGCCATACTTTTGCCACCAGCTGGGCGCCTGAAAATTTTTATCCAAGGGCTTTTCAGCGGGCATTGAGTCTGCGATTGCCGGTGCATCGATCGCGGGATCGAGGCTGTTAAAGCTGGTGATAAGCCGCAGGGCGCTTTTTCCGTCCATCACTGAGTGATGAATTTTTACAAAGAGTGCTGTGCTTCCCCGTGGAATTCCCTCAAGTTTGTCCAGTCCCTCCACCAGCATGATCTGCCATAATGGCTTGCTCTTATCGAGGGGTTGGGCGTGAAACTGGCCGAACAAGCGATGCAGAGCGCCCCAGTCATTGCTGGATGGCAGGGCGACCCGTGAAAGATGATAGGTGAGGCTGAAGTTGTCATCTTCCACCCAGTAAGCCTTGTCCATATCCAGCAACAACGCATCAACCCGGCAGCGCAGGATAGGAAAGTGCTCATCGACAATACGGTCAAAGCGTTGACTGAAGGTATTGAACAGGCGATTGGCCCCGCGTTTTCCTCCTGTCTGGTAAATCATCACTGCGGACATGTGCATGGGGATACCGGGTAGATCCCCTTCGATCATCAAGTTGTCGATTCCACCGAGTTGTTGCATTCGCCAGGTTGTCCTGTCGGCTTGTCTTCAGCGCCTGACTAAAGCGGCCGCTGCAGAGGGTATGTTGGCTGTTTACTATAGCTGTTCGCGGCGAATGCGCATTGATCCAGTCGATGCTTTGGTAATGCGATTGCCAGGGTTGTTGAAAAGGCACAGACCGGACAGTGGCTGGGAGGATTTTACGATTTCGCCTTGTGATAATTGCCCAGCAGCCGGGTATCGACAGACAGCTATCTGGCTGTTCGTCCCGGCGGCTAAAGGCGTAACAACATAAACTGTCTGCGGTCCGGCATGGCGACCGCCTACCTGAGCCCCATGGGAGCCCGCGTTTAAATTAGACTGGCCCCTCTATGGGGGGGCCAGGATTTTATAGCCCGGTCAGAGCGCTCGCAGCTTATGAACGCCCGAAACACCTGTGAGGCCGTCCCACTGGTCACTGCGGCCTTCGCGCCAGCCCAGTACCCAATTCTGACGGTGCTCTTCTTCCACATGCGGACAATAGTCAATGCTACGGCCTGAGAGCCCCACCTGGTAACCTCGGTCAAATGCTCTGGAATTCATATCGCGCTTCTGTCTTCTCATAGAGTGTGCCTCCGTGGCAGACTGGTGGCCTGGAAAGCGCTGCGAAGATCACCGCGCACGCTGTCCGACGGTTCTGTTAACTGGTATTGTGCCCCGCGTATAGGCCTCAAAGTTCAAGGCAATACAGCAAAAAGGTGCCTTGGGGCGCACCTCAATAAAACCAGAGCACGGCCCTCAAGTCGAACAATTTTTTGATCTGAAGAACGAGCTTTATATAACTTAAGTGTGAAGTATTCACACTTTCTGGAATTGGCAGTTAGACCTTTACTGCGCAGCACCGGAAAACCAGGACACAACAGGGAATACCTATGAGTGATTTACCCAGCTGCCCCGCATGTGGCTCCGAGTTTACCTACGAGGACAGGAACCTTTTAGTCTGCCCTGAATGCGCGCATGAATGGTCGCAGGAGGCGGCTGCCGAGGCAGAGGATGCTGCTCGAGTGATCAAGGATGCAAACGGTAATACCCTGCAGGATGGCGACACAGTGACAGTCATCAAGGATTTGAAGGTCAAGGGTTCCTCCTCGGTGGTCAAGGTGGGTACCAAGGTCAAGAATATCCGGCT
>RCNC010001052.1_pt1 | contig 18405 bp, 15 predicted proteins | sample 2041301 | NCBI WGS metagenome assembly RCNC01 (sample SAMN09708231, study PRJNA481090) | Marine sediment metagenome, whole genome shotgun sequencing project. | biome: marine sediment; feature: ocean; material: sediment; isolation source: Sewage treatment plant 13A marine sediment (STP13A) ... | reverse complement strand
CACTGTCCCCCTAACTCCGCGAATAGTTATGGTCACTGTCCCCCTAACTGTCCCCCTAACTCGCTGTCCCCCTGACTCGAATGCTTAATGAAGGCCTGTACAGTTTTCTGGCGGACGCCATTCTCGTTATTCACTTTGCGTTCGTCGTATTCGTCGTCGTCGGATTCGTACTCATTCTGGCAGGCCTGCTGGCGCACTGGCGATGGATTCACAATCGAATATTTCGACTCGCGCATCTGACGGCAATTGGCATCGTTGTTCTGCAAGCCTGGTTCGGGCAACTCTGTCCACTGACGATTTGGGAAAACGCGTTGCGTCGCCGGGCCGGTCAGCCTGACTATACCGAGACGTTTGTCGAGCACTGGTTGCACGAGATCCTCTTTTACCAGGCCGAGCCATGGATATTCACCAGCATCTATACTGCTTTCGGAATGCTGGTCGTGCTCGTCTGGTTTCTCGGCAGACGCAGTGAACGAGAAGACAAACACCGATGACTGAGAGACCTGCGAAAATGCTGGCGTGACAAAGACCTTCACCAGCGAGATCACGCCGCTAAATGAAGGTCGTGTTTTGCATTTTAGATTACTGTGCGATGGCGCACCGTTGTCGTGGTCCGATGTCATAGATCGGTGGCAAAATGATCAGTTGTTTCGCAGCTTTTTCGTATCAATTCTTGTCGACGCACCATTCCCCGCCTATTTTTGGGAAACGCCGCCGGTTACCAGCGCTACGACCGACCGTGAGTTTGAATTCGTTCTTGTAGACAGCCCACAACTTGCCGGCGTTCGCACCGAACAACAGGCATTCGCCAATCAGTTCACAGCGATCCAACCGGATGTATCAGTTATCGAGTTTTCAAATCTTGGCGGTGATGCAACGCTGGTCGTCCCCTGCCGTTCCGGACCACTATCCGCTTACTCGCAGCTTTCCACATTCGCACGTACAGCACCTGCGGATCAGCAGCATCAGCTGTGGATGCTGGTTGGCGCAACACTCGAACAGCAACTCGGCGCACAGCGTGTCTGGCTTAGCACTTCCGGCCTCGGCGTCTACTGGATTCACATCAGGTTCGATTCAGAGCCGAAGTACTACACGCACGCGCCCTACCGGGGTCAATGACAGTGACTACGCCCTGCCTGAATTGCATAAGGTGAATTACGATTTCAACGATGGTGCAAAGGGAATAGGATAATGATAATCCGAGCAGCACAACGCTGGGCATGAGGTGCCAAATTTGAATCTCATCAGTAAATGGCAACTTCGGACGCTGCATCTTCTCGCGGTGTGCGTCGTCGCGACTCCCGGGCTGAACTCAGTGCTTGCTGCCGATGCGCCCTCGCCCGCCGAATACGGCATCAGTATCAAGGAACAGTGGATCACGATGCCCGATGGCGCCCGCCTGGCTGCCGATTTGTATATGCCCAGGGGCGGCAGTGCCGCGGAGAAGTTTCCGGTTTTGCTCGAATACCAGCCGTACCGCAAGGTTTCATCGCGAGGTCGCAACTACCCGCTCTATTCATATTTCGTGGAACGCGGCTACATCGTCGCTCGCGTCGACATTCGTGGCACAGGCAGCAGCGAGGGTCGGCTGATTCCCTACGAGTATTCGGATATAGAGCTTGATGATGGCGAGGCGATCATCGACTGGTTAGCGAAGCAGGACTGGTCGAACGGCAACATAGGCATGTTCGGTATTTCCTGGAGCGGCTTCAACGGCATCCAGTTGGCGGTGCGCAACCCGCCGGCTTTAAAAACCATCATTGCCGTCGATGCGACCGAAGATCTCTACCAGGATGATGTGCATTACATGGATGGAATCATGCATCTCGATTCCTGGGAAATGACGCAGGACCTGGACAATTCCCGTCCCGGCGCGCCTGACTATGTGATCGACGACGATAATTTTCGCAATCGATTTGATACCGAGCCATGGATGCTGACTTACAAAAAACAGCAACGCGACGGCGCTTTCTGGGATCGCGCTTCCGCGCGGGACAAGTACGACAAGATCCGCATCCCGACTTTTCATATCGGCGGTTGGTATGACGGCTATCGTGACAGCCTGCCGCGCATGCTCGAAAATGTCGACGCGCCAGTGAAAGCGATGATTGGCCCCTGGTCACATTCATTTCCACACGACCCCTACCCCAATCCCGGCATGGAGTGGCGCCACGAAGCGGTACGCTGGTTTGATCAATGGCTCAAAGGCAAAGATACCGGCATTATGGACGAGCCTCGGTTCGCCGTTTACGTCCGTGACTGGCATCCGCCCGGTCCCTACCTGGAATACGCGCCGGGCCACTGGCGCTGGGAAGACGGCTGGCCGATAGAGCGCATCGAGCAACACGCTTTTTATGCACAAGGAAATCACACACTGCTGGATAAGGCGGCGAACAAGGAAGTACATCAGCTCCGTTTCAAACCTTCTATCGGTTTAGAAGCAGGTGGACCGGTCATGTGGTGGGGTGATGTCGCGCACGATCAACGTCCGACCGATGCGTTCAGTCTTGTTTATGACAGCGAGCCGCTTGCTGCCGAGACAGAAATTCTGGGGTTTCCCCGGGCTCTGCTGAAGGTCTCCGCCGATGCACCGCGCGCAAACTGGTTCGTGCGGGTTTCTGATGTAGCGCCGGATGGCACGGTGACCCAGGTCGCCGGGGCGGGATTCAATGGTACGCACCGCAACTCCGCTCGTGATCCTGAAGATATTGAACCGGGTGCTGAATTTGATCTCGACGTCGAGATGCACTTTACCTCCTGGGTTTTCCCCGAGGGACACCGGATTCGCTTCGCGATCGCCAACGCACAATGGCCAATGTTCTGGCCGACGCCCTACCCGATGACGACCACGTTACGGCTCGGCGGAACAGATGGTTCACATCTTGTGTTGCCGATCGTCCCGCCGGGTGATCGCGCTGTGCCCGACTTCCTGCCACCGGCAAAAAACCCGTCTATGCCTGGGTTTGAGACGCTCGATGCCGGCAACCCATCGGGTTATGGTGAGATATCGTCCGTTGACAGAAACCCACAGACCGGAGAGGTGACAGCCAGTGCGACCAATACGGGTGGCACAAAATATCCCTGGGGCACCGAAACTTACCGGGAAACGATTGAACACCGGACTTCAGACGAGCATCCGGAAAATACGTCGGTCAAAGGCACACATCGCCTGGAGGTGGAGCTGACCGACCGGGTGCTGCTGTGGGAGGGCGGACTGGATTTTTCCAGCGACCGTGAGAATTTTTATTATCACTATTGGCGGCGTCTTAGCGAAAACGGCGAACTCATTCGTGAAAAGACATGGGAGGAATCGATACCACGCGATTATCAGTAGCTTGCAGATGGGTGGCGGTGTTCTCTTAAGACAGAGCATGGCCTTAAGCGAGCGAGATGGTCAGTACGAGCCCTCGCCACTCTGTTGACCCGATTTCCTAAAGACATGAAACCACCCGCATCGGCGTCGGACCCATGCAGGTTCCTGAGTCATCAAGGCATATCGCTCCATAGCGCTGCCTGTTTGCCGCTAAAAGGCACTTGTCGCCAGCGAAAGCTTCACCCCACACCCTCTAAGGTGAAACACCATTCTGATTCGCAGAAAGCTGAAGAATCTAACTGTGCTAGTGTCAGGAAATCCACCCGCAAACCAGCCACCAATCGAAGTACTGAACTATGCGTATAGCTGAAATGAACTGGATGCAGGTTGAAAAATACCTGGAGAACGACGATCGGTGCGTATTACCAGTGGGTTCCGTAGAGCAACATGCTCAATTGTCCTTGTGTGTTGATGCAATATTGTCGGAGCGGGTTTCAATAGAGGCTGCAGAACCGTTGCAGGTTCCTGTTTATCCGTGCATGCCATTTGGGCTGGCGCCATATTTTTCAGCCTTTCCCGGCAGCATTTCGCTGCGTTTGGAAACATTGCTGGCTGTGTTCCGGGATTTGATCGCCTCTGTTCATCGCTCTGGTTTTCGTCGGGTGTTAATTGTCAATGGACATGGCGGTAACGCGCCGGTGGCGGCATTGGCGAAGGAGTTAATGCTTGAGATCCCGGAAATGTCGATCAAATATCATCCCTGGTGGGCCGGTGCCAGGGTCACCGCGGCGATAGATAAAATTGACCCCATAGGATCACACGCAAGCTGGATTGAAAACTTCCCCTGGACCCGCCTTGCGAATGCAGTGGCGCCTGATGGTGAGAAAGCGTTGATAGATCACGCGCAACTCGACATGTCGAATCCGCAAGATGCCAAAGCAATGTTGGGCGATGGCAATTTTGGTGGTGCCTGGCAAAGGCCGGATGACGTGATGCTGAAAATATGGGAAGTCGGCGTCGGGGAGACCCGTGCAATATTAGAGGGGCCATGGCCGAACCATGCTGATTGATTCGAATTTTTCTGATCGTGTGGTCCTCGTGACCGGTGCGGCTCAAGGTATTGGCGCCGCGATAGCAAAATCTTTCGTCGATGCCGGCGCCGACGTTCACCTGGCAGACCTTGATCGCGACGGCGTCGATAAAACGGCAAGTGACATCAGTGCCAGAAGTTACTCACTGGACTTATCAGATCGCGCCGCAACAGCAAAACTTGTTGAGTCGATCGGCGAGCAGAAAGGTCGTTTGGATATCCTGGTGCATGCGGCCGGCGGTGTGCGAGGTCAGACTGGCAAACCAATCGAAGATGTTTCGATGGATGACTGGCGGAAAATATTTGAAGCCAATGTCGATAGTGCTTTTTGGTTGGCACAGGCTGCGGCGCCAATAATGAAAAAGAATGGCTGGGGCCGCATCATCAATATTTCTTCCGGCGCCGGGCTCAGGCCAAGCCTGACCGGCATTCAGGCTTACGCGGCCGCGAAACACGCTCTCGTAGGATTGACCAGACAATTGTCGTGGGAGCTTGGTCCATTTGGCATCACTACCAATTCCGTCGCCCCGGGCTTCGTTCTTTCCAACCCCAGCACGCGAAAACAGTGGGAAAGTTACTCCACTGACTTTCAGCAGGCGTTGCTGGATAACACGCACACCAAACGTCTCGGCGAGCCCGAGGATATTGCGGCAGCAGTTCTGTTTTTTGCGTCCGAAGAAGCAGGATGGGTCAGCGGGCAAGTCTTGTCCGTGGACGGTGGGCGGTCTTAGGCGAGAGAGATCGTCAGGACGAGCCCTCGCCACTACGGTGACTCTTTTTCTTAAAGACATGCAACAGAAACACACCAGATAAGATGACGACAACGCCCAGCAAAATAAACAGCGTGCTCTCCCCCTTGAGAAATGATTCGCCGAGATACACAGCTGCGATCGCGTACGGTAACTCGGTGATCGCCAGCGCTGCCAGATACAGTACGAAAGGATAGCGGAGAATTCCCAACACATAGCCCGGAACTTCAGACGGGACGGCTGCCTGAAACAGCAGGACATGGATGAAGCGCGAGCGCTCGCTTAACTCTCGCTCCCAACCTGCGAGTTTTTCTTCGCTGATGAGCATGCCGACGGCGGTGCGACCGAAAAACCGCCCGATGCAGAATGAAAGGATGCCGCCCAGTAGCCAGCCCAGCCAAAGGAGAGCGAGGCAACCGGCTTTACCCCACGCGTAGACAGCGACAGGCGCGAATACAGCGCTCGAGAAAAAAGCGACCATCGCTGACAACATTGCCAGACCTATGAACACCAGCATGCCGAGGAGCGGCGCCTGGGAGATCGCACCTTCCGTCCAGACGATTATCTCTTCCGTTCTGTCGTGCAGCGTATCCGTGGCCGTGAAAAGGCCTGCCAGGATAATGAACGTGCCGACGATTACGACGCGGCGTTGCAGGCTATGGCGGACGGTCATGGTGCATGCACAGTAGCACGGGTGTATGTGATGAGGGCCAGGACGGCGATGGAGCGCATAACCTGGTTGGTGTGCGGGAATTCATAGCGGACGTTCTGCCGCACAATCGCGGCAAGATGCTGCTCCCACGAGATTTGCGCTGCATTCGCAAGAGCGGCATCTTGCCGCGATTCCCCCACGATTGATTTCGGTTATCATCTCGTACACGTCTGGTAACCGCCAACAAGAACTCTAACAATGTCGCATAACACTTCTTCTGCAGGACCCATCGATTTACGCAGTGATACTGTCACGCGCCCTACTCCGGCAATGCGCAAAGCAATAGCCGAGGCTGAGGTCGGTGACGATGTGTACGGTGACGACCCAACCGTCAATCGACTGCAGCAAATTGCTGCCGAAATGCTCGGCACCGAGGCGGCGCTCTTCCTGCCAAGTGGAACCCAGTCAAATCTTTGCGCATTGCTTGCTCATTGTCAGCGCGGCGATGAATACATTGTCGGACAACATGCACACACGTATAAATATGAAGGTGGAGGTGCTGCGGTGCTGGGAAGTATTCAGCCACAGCCATTGGAATTCATGCCCGACGGTAGCCTGGACCTGGCGATGGTTGCTGCAAGCATCAAACCTGATGATCCGCATTTTGCAAAAACGACATTGCTTTGTCTTGAGAATACTCAGGGTGGAAAAGTGTTGCCGCTGGATTACCTGGCGCAGGCGCGTGAGTTTGTCGACCAACATGGCTTGGGGCTGCATCTGGATGGTGCTCGCGTATTCAATGCGAGTGTGAAACTTGACGTTCCTGTGACCGAGATCAGTCGCTATTTCGATTCGGTTTCAGTGTGCTTATCGAAGGGTCTCTGTGCACCGGTTGGATCTGTACTGTGCGGGAAGATTGAGATCATCGAGAAAGCGCTGCGCTGGCGGAAGATGCTGGGTGGTGGGATGCGCCAGGCCGGTGTGCTGGCGGCAGCCGGAATTCTGTCGCTAACCGAGCAGGTACAGCATTTAAAAGAGGATCACGACAACGCAGAGCGTCTGGCCCGGGCGATTGTGGATATACCTGGCCTGGAAGTTGATCTGGACGCAGTGCAGACGAACATGGTTTTTGCGCGGGTGGTTAAAGGTACGCAGCCAGCGTTGGTACGGAAAATGGCGGATGAAGGTGTGCTGGTGTCCGGGGGTGGTGATGACTTGCGGCTTGTGACGCATTTTGATTTCAAACAGGGCCAGATTGATTGGGTGGCGGCGGCATTTGCAAGGGCGTTAGCGGCTTAAAATTCGGATGATCTGTTGGGATTTCGCCCGCTGGGCGGGCTCCTACAGTGCTAATTAGATATGTAGGAGCCCGCCCAGCGGGCGATTGTCAAAAAATAACTCGATTCGGGGGAATCTAATGATCACCAGCCGCACGACATTGACCGCCAAACTAACGCGTCTTTTTATCGTGGGTACATCTACGGTGCTCGTGGCTTGCACCGCACCACAGGTCGTACCGCAAGAAACTGAAGTGTCCCTGGCTCCCGTCGCCCCACTTCGCCCTCCAATCATTGGTCGAAACGCCGGTGTATCAGCCGGACACCCGCTAACGACAGCTGCTGCACTCGAAATTCTTCAGCAAGGCGGTAACGCATTTGATGCCGGGGTTGCTGCATTGCTCGTAGGAGGTGTTGTAGAACAGGACCTGTATGGCATCGGTGGCGAGGCACTGATTCTTGTTTATCCACAGAGTGAGAAAAAGGTCACCTCGGTTACCGGACAGGGTTGGGCCCCGGCCGCTGCCAATGTCGATGACTGGCTTGCCCAGGGCAAGAACCTTAAAGGTGAGGGTCTTGATTCATCCGTTGTACCTGGCGCATTGCACGGGGCGCTGACGGTTCTGGAGCGCTGGGGCACGATGACTTTCGAACAGGTATCGATGCGGGCTATTGAATATGCCGAGCAGGGTTTTCCGTTGCGCGTGCGAACGGCGGCTGCGATCGAGAGAGACGCTGAATTTATCAGGCAATGGCCACACAACTACCTGTACTGGCTGAAACCTGACGGCTCCTTTTACCAGGCCGGCGAAACCATTCGTTTTCCCGGCCTGGCGAAAACATTCAAACGCATGGTCGAAGCTGAGCGTGCGAAAGTCGTCCAGGGCCGCGAAGCCGGCATCGAGGCGGCACGGGATCGCTTCTATAAAGGCGACATCGCTGAAGAAATGGTGGCGTTCCTGAAGAAGAACGGCGCGCCCTATGAAATTTCCGATTTCGCCGAGTTCTTTGCACGGGTCGAGGATCCGGTCGCAACTACATATAAGGAATACACCATCTACAAACAGCCCTTCAACAGCCAGGGGCCGATGTTGCTGCAGACGCTTAACATTCTTGAGAACTTTGATCTGCAATCCATGGGGCACAACAGCGCTGACTACTCGCACGTGCTGATCGAGGCGATGAAGCTCGCTTATGCCGATCGGGATACCTACTACGCAGACCAGGATTTCGTTGACGTACCGGCCACAGGATTACTATCCAAGGAATATGCAAAACTACGTGCTGAAGAAATAGATCTTGGGAATGCTTCCCAGAATTACATTGCGGGTGATCCGCTGCCCTTCGATCCGGACGTGAACAGCTGGTCGTTCTGGAAGGCAGGCGAGGAGATGCCGGTTGCAAACCTTTCGGCTGCTGTTACCGATTTCCCGGAATCTGCCAAAGATACCTCGCACATCGCGATCATTGATAAAGACGGCAACGTATTCGACAGCACACCAAGTGGTGGCTGGATTGGCGGCGCTGTGATTCTTGGCGATACCGGCATTGGCATGAGCGTGCGTGGTGAACAATTCTGGCTGGACAAGACTAAGGCCGCACAGTTGCGTCCCTGGTCGCGACCGCGTTATACGCTCACACCAAGTATCGTATTTCTTAATGACGAACCGCTAATGGCCCTTGGTACCCCGGGTGGCGACAACCAGGAGCAAACTATTCTGCAGACATTTTTGAATGTCGTTGAGTTCTGGCCAGACTGGTACCCGAATCTGCATTCGGCCATCGAATGGCCACGCCTGCAAACGCTGCATCTTTACCAGTCTTTTTGGCCACACACGACGGGCTTCAACCGGGTCAATCTGGAGGTTGGTGTTGGTCAGGACGTTATCGAAGATATGCGCAACCGTGGTCACGACGTCACCGTCGTGCCGCCGTTCAAAATTTCCGGATGTTCGACAGCCGTACTGCTCGATCCGAAAACCGGCAATCGCATCGCTGCGGCTGATCCGCGGCGGGATTGTTACGCGATAGCCTATTAGCGCGTTTTTGTTTAATGACAACGGGGAGGAGATGCAAAGTATGAAACTGCAACATCGTTCAGGACGAGTTAAACGCATTTTCATCAGCCGCAATTCTTTACTTGCGACGCTGGCCGCACTATCTCTCGCATTTAACGCCGCCGCGGATACATTCGATCTTACGAGTGCAACGATTGAAGAAATCAACGCAGCCTTTGATGCAGGCGCGCTGACCTCAGAGCGACTGGTAGAACTAAGCCTGGCGCGAATTGCTGCTTATGACGATGCCGGCCCGCAGTTGAATGCGATATTGCTTTTGAATCCCAACGCTATCGAAACCGCTCGCGCAATGGATGCCGAACGTCTGGCAAAAGGCAGGCGTTCTCCGCTGCACGGTATCCCCGTCGTGTTGAAAGATAATTTCGATACGGCGGATATGCCGACAACAGCAGGATCGTTCATGCTTAAAGGATCAATACCACCGGATGATGCCTTCCTCGTGCAACAACTCCGTGCTGCGGGCGCCATCATCCTGGCCAAATTGAACATGAGCGAATTCGCATCGGGTGATGCACTGAGTTCGCTTGGCGGCCCGATTTATAATCCGCACGATCCACGGCGGACACCGTCCGGATCATCGGGTGGCACCGGGGCAGCAATTGCCGCAGCTTACGCTCCTGTGGGCCTGGGCACCGACACCGGCGGCTCCGTTCGTGGCCCATCCAGCGCGAACGGTATTGTCGGCCTCAAACCAACCCACGGATTACTTAGCCGGGACGGCATTGTTCCGCTCGCGCTCTCATTTGATACCGCAGGACCGATGGCGCGCAATGTGTATGACATTGCAGTAGTACTCGGCGTCATGACCGGGATTGATTCAGCTGATGCAGCCACTGTTAAGAGCGACGGACTGTTCAAGAAAGACTACACGCAGTATCTCGATGCGGATGCTTTGCAGGGTGCTCGCATCGGCGTCGCCCGCGACTTCATGGACAGCGATGAAGAAGTGGACTGGATCATGGAAGCCGCACTCGAAGCCATGCGTGAAGCTGGCGCCGAGATCGTGGATGTCACATTGCCGGAGTGGCTGCTGGAATCACGAGGAAAGTTCTATCGCGCCATTCGCTACCGCGAGTTTCGGGCGCAGATTGAAGACTACCTGGCAACGACAGACGCGCAATATCCGAAGAGCCTCGAAGATCTCGTCAAGCAGTCAAAGACATTGACCTCCCGTCGTGAGGACGGCGTAGTTCCAAACCCCGGCCGTTGGCAGCTCATGCTCAAGGAAGTTGAAAGTGGCGAGCTTACGGATTACGACTACCTGGCCGTGCGCGATCACGCGTTGCCCCTGATGCGCGGCATCATTGGCGGACTAATGGAAGCGGAGAACCTGGATGCCATCGTGTATCCAACCTCACCCGTGCGCCCGGAGCGCGTCGATCCTGACCCGAACCCCGAAGGCGCGCCCGGCAGCGGCAAATCCCCGGTTATCCTCGCCATTCTGACAGATTTTCCCGACCTCATCATGCCGGCAGGATTTACGGGACGTGGATTGCCGGTATCGATTTCGTTCATGGGGCCGGCGTTTAGTGAGCCGCGATTGCTGGCGCTTGGATATGCGTTTGAACAACGTACGCGGGTGCGGCGGTTACCGGTGACGACGCCGGCGCTTGAAGGGGAGAGGATTGGTTATTGACGATTATCGGGATTGTGGCGTGGTTTTGGGTTGATCGCCCGCTAGGCGGGCTCCTGCAAAATTTGCGCGTTGCCGTTGTCAAAACAAAACGGCCGCGACCTTTGCGGGTCGCGGCCGTACTAGCCAACTAAATCAAAATTTCCTGATGCCGGTTTAGAAAGTCCAGACAAGGCCGGCAGAAATCATAGCAACGTCTTCCGTGTCTTCGATGTCGAACAACTCGTATTCAACGCGAATAGCAAAAGATCCGAAGCCGAATTTTGCGCCTACACCGTACGCCGGATCTGTGCCGTCATCACTACTGCCCACGCCATCGATAGAAGCGTCAGCATCCCACGCAATAACACCTGCTTTCGCGAAAATTCCTATAGGTCCCAGATCGATGCCAAGAACGCCGAATAAATCGAGGCCATTTGCATCAACTGCAAAGAGAGTACCGCCAATATCCGCTGATGGCCCGCCAAGATCGACATAGCCACCTTCGATTGCCAGGTTTACAAGTGCCAAATCAAAGTTGTATCCGCCGAACGCTTTCCAGGCGAAATCATCTTCATCAAAACTTATAGGATTACCCGGGTCGCCAGCATCGATCTCAATGCCTGCCGAACCCACGCTGCCGCCGACATAAAAACCAGAATCGGCTCTTGACTCCGCTGACATCAACAAAAGTGCTGCTACGAGCAAAATCGCTCCGGCTCCACTAGCTTGCCGTTTTTCGTTAAACAAATTCGTAAACATTTCAAATCTCCAATAAAATTATTTGCCCAAACATGATCAATCGTTTTACCTGGTGTCTTGCCAGGCGAATTCACTCCGCGCCGACGGACCTCTACAGATAATCTCGCCATTTAGTCAAAAATCGCCGTATGTGTTCAAGGTACTGGTTCAAAGATTGGCTAGTTTCGGCCATGCGTTTTACCAGAATGAGACGTGAATGAGAAGATTTTGACAACTTTTTATCAATTTTATTCAACCACTTAGATTGAAACCTTCATGCGATTTGGTAATAAGGCAGTCGCCGTACGCAACAATCCGGCACTGTGGCAGATGCACCCTGCATCAATTAGACTGGCGCGATAACACAAATAAACATAACCCCGCGACAAGATGGGAAGAGAAACTGGTGGAAAAAACAAATTGGAACGTCCCAGGCAGGCTGGCCTGTTCATGCATTTTAGCGACACTGATCGCGACAGCTGCGAATGCTCAAATAGTAGAAGATGTGAACCTCATTGCGAGTGATGGTGCCGCAGGTGACCTGTTCGGATCGGACAGCGACATTAGCAGGAACACTGTGATTGTTGGTGCGCGTTATGACGATGACAACGGCATTAATTCGGGCTCTGTGTATATATACAAGCGCGATGGCCAGGCGTGGAATGAACAGACCAAACTCATCGCCAGTGACGGCGTAAGTGGAGATCGATTCGGTGATTTTGTAGCGCTTGATCGTGACACCGCGTTGATTGGATCGCCCGGAGATCCCTACGAACTGAATTCAGCCGGTGCGGCTTATGTTTTTCATTACGCCCGTGGCACCTGGACAGAGCAAGCCAAGCTCGTTGCAAGTGACGGCGAATTAGGCGATGAGTTCGGCCAGGTCGCGATTGACGGCAACACAGCGGTTATTTCAGCGCAGTCGGATGACGATAACGGCTTCGACTCCGGTTCCGTGTATGTTTTCAAACGTAGCAGAGGTACATGGACCGAGCAGGCAAAATTGCTCGCCAGTGACGGAGCGCCGGGCGACCAGTTCGGTCGCATCGCCATCGACGATAAAACGATCGTGGTTGGGGCGACCAACGTCGATTACGGCGAGGTTGGTCTGGATGCCGGTTCCGCATACATCTTTGCACTGCAGGGTGACACCTGGACAGAACAGGCAAAACTGACTGCCAGTGATGCCGCTGCAGGCGATAGCTTTGGCTCGACAGTCGCAATTAATGGCGACACCGTGGTAATCGGTGCTATTGGCGATGATCAAAACGGTAACAACTCAGGCGCTGCTTACGTATTCACGCGCAGCAATGGCGTCTGGACGGAACAGGCGAAACTGACTGCGAGCGATGCCGCTGCGAACGATGGTTTTGGCCGCGTCGCCATCAACGGCAAAGTAATCCTTATAAGCGCACCACGCAATGCCGATAAAGGTTCCAGAACATCCACTGCATATGTCTTTGCCCAGACCAACGGTAACTGGATCGAACGGGCGAAAGTAACGACAGGCTATGGGGCGCCCAGCGATGGCTTCGGCGCTCCCGCAATGGCCGGCAAATCATTCATCGTCGGTGCGGCGATCAATAAGGATAACGGCAGGCAGCTGGGGTCCGCGTATGTATTCTCTCTGACTGATGCCGAATTTGACGGCATTATCGACGAGCGCGATAACTGCCCCACAGAGTTCAACCCGGACCAGGTCGATTCAAACGGCGACGGCTTCGGCGATGCCTGCGTTGATCCCTCGGTTATGATTTCGTCGAATGTTGATGTTGACCGAACAGTGACTGTCGGTGCCGATGCCAGGTTCAAAAAAGATGTCACAGTTGGCGCCAACACCAGTGTCGGCAGCAATGTCTATTTGAAAAAAGGTGTGAACGTTGGCGAAGATGTAAATATCGGCGACGGTGCGAAACTCAACAAGGATATTGAGATCGGTGATGCGGCATCAATTGGCCCCGGCGTAACGATGGGGCGAAATGTGTTTGTTGGTCCCGGATCTGTAATCGGTGCCAACTCGGTGATCGGTCAGGACACGGTCATTTGCGGCGCCGCTGAAATCGGCCCTAATTCAGACATCGGCAAGAATAATTTCGTCTCGACGCTGACCATCTTGTCCCCGGCAAGCGTGCACAATGGTATTGAAGGGCCTGCACCGGATCCATTTGATTGTGGCTGATGAATGAGCCGGCGTTGGCACAGCCAGCCAGCGCGCAGTAGTTTCCTGTTTGAAACACAAAAGGCGACTAACACGCCTTAGCTTCCTGGCCTGTTTCGCGATGTCCGGCATGTTAGTGCCGATGGCGTTATTTCCGGCCCAATAGCAGCCTATATTGCTCAGCCTGCTACCGAGATCACGATCCGATTCAGCGGGCTGACGATGGGCACGGCTGTCGCACCTTGGGTCACCTGCCAGATCGTGACAGCCACCAGCAATAATAGTGACCGGTGATATCCTGATGGAAATCCAGGAGGCGTCATCCGTTTTACATCGGCCGTCTTCTTGCGAGGTTCAAATTTCCGAAGAGTTGACATCTGACTCACCGCCGTCCCATTAACGTAAATTTGGCGCCAGAGTGAAACACCTTATGTCGGCAATCGCCCGTGCCGATAGACGGATAATCACGAGGTTCAAGAACGTGTATCTATCGTACGGTCGGCTCCTACAATTCTATTTAGCAATGTAGGAGCCCGCCCGGCGGACGATGCCTAAAATCAGCAAAGAACGCCACAACAGTGCACCAATGTTTCATTCCATCGCTATGCAGCTGAGCTTTATGGGACAGCAGTGAATCGAATCCGGAGATTAGTCGCGTGTCACGCCATATCGAACAACAAAAACTCCGCACCGGTTTTTGCCTTGACCTCAAGCGAGGCCATCTGCTCAATCGCAGCGCCATCACCCGCCTTCAGAGTTTCGTTATTGACTTCCACTTCGCCTGCAACGATCTGTATCCAGCCGCTGTGACCTGCGTCGAAGTTATGCATGATCGCAGTATCCTGGTCCAGGATACTGGCGTACAGGTTTACGTCCTGATGGATGACCAGCGAACCTTCCCTGCCATCCGGTGATGCGACCAAACGCAGCTGATTTTTCTTCTCGGCATCTGTAAAAGTTTTTTCTTCATAGCCGGGCGTCAATCCCTGCTCTCCTGGCAGGATCCATATCTGCAATAGATGCACCAGTTCATCATTCGAGTGATTGAATTCACTGTGCCTGACTCCGGTTCCAGCCGTCATGTGTTGTACATCGCCGCGTTTCATAACTGCGCCATTGCCCATGCTGTCTTTATGTTCCAGCGCGCCCTTGATGATGTAGGTGATTATTTCCATATCGCGGTGCGGGTGCGTGCCAAAGCCCTGCCCCGGTTCGATCCAGTCTTCGTTAATAACACGCAGACTGGCGAATCCCATGTGGGCAGGATCGTGATACTCACCGAATGAGAACGTGTGTTTGCTATCCAGCCAGCCCAGGTTAACGGCACCGCGCTCAGCAGCAGGTCTTAATGCGATCATGTCAGTCTCCTTAGCCATTTTTTAGTAAATTTTTTCTCACGCCAGCTGTTTGACAGGGGCAAGCGATTTGCCAATGTGGATCAGGTCAGCGATTTGTGCGCGGGCATCGCTTATGGATTCATCGCCGCGCTTTTTTTGTTGTGCTGCTGCCACGACTTCAATATCGGTGATACCGAGAAAACGCAATGCCTGACGCATGTATGGCGTTGCAAAATCTACTTCGCTATCAATGGCAACCCCGCCACTGGCCACCACCAGGTACGCTTTCTTGCCATTCAGCAGACCCTCCGGACCGTTCTCGGTGTAGCGAAAAGTCAGGCGGGCGCGTGCCACCATGTCTACCCATGCTTTAAGGGCTGCAGGTACACCGAAATTGTAAATCGGCACGCCGATGACGATAACCTCGGCGCCCTTGAGCTCATCAACCAGGGCATCGGAGTAGCTCAATTGCTGCCGATGGCTTGCGTTTCGCTCCTCATCAGGTGTGAAGTTCGCCTCGATCCAGTCCTGATCCACATGCGGCATACCGTGGGCAAGGTCGCGACGTACAACTTCCACGTCGGTGTAGCGATCCTCAATGGCGTCAATCAGGTTGTCTGTTAGCGCCCGTGTGGACGACTGGTCGCGGCGTCCGCTCGCATCTATTCTTAGTACTTTTACCGTCTTCTGCATGTTCTTCTCCTGCTTGCCAGCCAAATGGACTGGATTTCTTTACCGTTGAAGAGAGTATCTATGTTGTGTATTCCTCGATAAATAGTAGTATTTACATATCATTGTTCTATTTTTGGCAACAATATGGATAAATTTGAGGATTTACAGGCTTTTGTCAGCGTCGTTGAGTCCGGCAGCTTTACTGCCGCTGCAGAGCGGCTGAATGCCGACAAATCAGCGATCAGCCGCCGGGTGTCATCGCTTGAGGAGCATCTCGGCGTACAGCTGATGCGGCGTACAACGCGATCCCTGAACCTGACAGATACCGGGCGCAGTTTCTACGAGCGTTCGGCGCGCATTCTTGCAGATCTTGAAGAGGCTGAATCAGCCGTCGCACAAGCGCATATTGAGCTGAAGGGACGCTTGCGGGTGGCATTGCCCTTGTCTTTCGGCGTTCTACATATGGGCCCACCCATCGACGCATTCAGCCAGCTGCATCCACGAGTAGAGTTCGACCTGGATCTGAATGACGGCCAGGTTGATCTCCTCCGGGAGGATATCGATGTGGCCGTGCGGATCGGCAAACTCAGCGATTCATCATTAATAGCCAGGCGACTGTTCAGGTCGCGGGTTGTTGTTTGTGCAAGCCCGCGCTATCTCGAGAAAAACGGCACGCCGGCGACGCCTGACGATTTACAGGATCATCGCTGTCTTGTGTATAGCAACCTGCGTGACCCGGGGCACTGGTCCTGGCTAGACGCTGAGGGCGCTGAACAGCGGGTTCGGGTGAAGATCGCCATGCGGGCCAATAATGGCAATTTGCTCACAATCGCGGCCAGCGATGGCCTGGGGATTGTTATGCAGCCCACTTTCATCGCTCACGAGGCGATCAAGGCCGGGGACCTTGTGCCAATACTTACTGAGCATGCCTGGCCGGAGGCAACTGCTTACGCAGTCTATCCACCAGCACGCCATCTAAGCCATCGGGTACGGGCATTTATTGACTTCCTGGCTGACCATTTTGCGGCCACGCCATACTGGGATCGGGACTGTGAAATACCAAAACCTGGTTCTTAACTGTGTGAATTGAATTAGAGGGACAGTGACCCTATTTGCTCGGATAGTTAGGGTCACTGTCCCTCTAATTAGTCCCTCTAATTAGTCCCTCTAATTAGTCCCTCTAATTAGTCCCTCTAATTAGGGTCACTGTCCCTCTAATTACCTCTAATTACGGTCACGCCATATTGGGATCAGTACTGTGAAATGCGCAGATCTGATACTTAACTGTGTGAATTAGCACGGAAAAACATTGACTCTGGCGAAATGCCATTTATACTCGCGCCAGCTGGAAAGTTCGTCTCGTATTTATGTAACACCATTTCGATGTACCATCATTAGTGTCTCGTCCTGTTTTTCATAAGTAATAGCAGCATTTCTCGCCAAATGGCCTTATCTATAAGGCTTTATATACTCTTGATTAAATAGGAAAAAACTATGTCTACAACAACTGGAACCGTTAAGTGGTTCAACGACGCTAAAGGCTTTGGATTCATCGAGCAAGAATCAGGTCCTGACGTATTTGCCCACTTCAGCGCTATCTCCGGCGACGGCTTCAAATCGCTGACAGAAGGCCAAAAGGTCGAGTTCACTGTTACTGACGGCCAGAAAGGTCCTCAGGCTGAGAACATCGTAGCGGTTTAATTACGCTATAAGCCACGCGATGCTTGCATCGCTGGCTGCGCTTACACTCCTCTGGAGTTGAGCGCGAAAAAGGGTGAGACCTCGCGGTCTTGCCTTTTTTTGTGCCTGCTAATAGGGCTTTCGCACCTAACATTAAAGAACTGTAGGAGCCCGCCTGGCGGGCGATTCTACGATGTTGATGCGTGCACACCATCACTTATCGCCCGCTGGGCGGGCTCCTACAGTACTATTTGGCGATGGGCATGGATCTAGCGAAGCTGATCGAACGACTACCGAAAGCGGAACTGCACCTGCATATCGAGGGTACGCTGGAACCCGAATTGATGATGGCGCTGGCGCAGCGCAACCAGATTGATTTGCCCTATTCCGACGTAGACGAAATTCGTCGTGCCTACGAGTTTTCCGACCTGCAGTCATTCCTCGATATTTACTACGCGGGTGCGGCGGTCCTCATCACCGAGCAGGACTTTTATGACCTGACGTGGGCTTATCTTGAACGCGCTGCCAGCGATAACGTCCGTCATGTGGAAATATTTTTTGACCCGCAAACGCATACCGATCGTGGCGTCAATTTTACGACGGTGATTGATGGCATTCACCGGGCGCTGGAGGATGGCGCAGCAGACCTGGGAATCACGTTCAGGGTGATCATGTGTTTCCTGCGACATTTGAGTGCGGCCGACGCGATGGACACACTTGCTGCAGCGCTGCCGCATAAAAGCCGCATACATGCGGTCGGCCTGGATTCATCCGAAATGGGCCATCCACCATCAAAATTTGTTGCCGTGTTTGATCGCGCCCGGAACGAAGGTTTCCTGACCGTTGCCCATGCGGGTGAAGAGGGCCCACCTGAATATATTTGGGAAGCGCTGGACCTTCTTAAAGTTAAACGCATTGATCATGGCGTGCGCGCGCAGGAGGATGTGGAATTGGTCACGAGACTGGTTAAAGAAAATATTCCGCTAACGGTTTGCCCGTTGTCCAATCTGAAACTTCGTGTCTTCAATACACTCGAAGAACACAAT
>RCNC010002362.1_pt1 | contig 18415 bp, 18 predicted proteins | sample 2041301 | NCBI WGS metagenome assembly RCNC01 (sample SAMN09708231, study PRJNA481090) | Marine sediment metagenome, whole genome shotgun sequencing project. | biome: marine sediment; feature: ocean; material: sediment; isolation source: Sewage treatment plant 13A marine sediment (STP13A) ... | reverse complement strand
TCTTTGGCGATTTTAGTTTTGTCATCATGACTGATGTACCTTCTTTTTTTTTGAATGTCCCACAAGATATTCATCAATGAAGTTCTTGATGGTTGTGTTTTTTGAATTGCCATAATTAGATTTGTGATGAAAGATGTATTAAAGGTAACCCCGGGTAAAAATCTAAAACATGACAATTATCAGTAAAAAATGAATTAATAAAAAGATAAGTAAAACTTAATAAGTTGGCTATAAAAATAAGTAAACCATGGAAGAAATAAGAAGATGATACTATTTATGCAAAATACTAAGAAACTTCTAATGCCTTTACTCTCAATTCTTTCCCCTGAAGTATCCCTTTTAAAAAACTATTGCAATTTGGACACGGATCGTATATAAAATTGATATCAAAAGTAATATTACAATCTAAGCATTTACCTTTCCCATTGATGATATTAATCTTTTTTTCTGCAAATTCTAATACTGAACCATCAACAGCAGCTGACCAAACGAAATCCAAGGCATCAAATTCAATTCCAGCCAAGGTGCCAATTTCCAATTCAATGAGATCTACTCTTTTCGCACCTGCTTTTTTGGCTTCGGTTTCAGCAATTTTCAGTATCCCCATAACAATGGATAACTCATGCATAGCTTTTTATATTTTCGAGATCAACTGTTAAAGATAATAGAATATTACTCAAAAAACATGATAATAGTCATGCGATCAGCTATTTAAATAGTATAAATTTATCGTTGATTTTTGTTATTACGAACCAAGTTCTCTTAATACTACTGATATGGCTACAAAAGACGGGTTTAGAGAAACCTATTATGAAAGTGCAATAAGAAAGGGTTACAATCGACGGGATTTCATGAAATTTACGGCATTTATTTCGGCCTATATGGGTTTGGAAAACTCGCTTATTGGGCAGGTTGCAAATTCTCTGGAAACCAAACAAAGGCTCCCGATCATTTGGGAACATTATCAGGAATGTACCTGTTGCAGTGAATCATTTATAAGGTCCGATCATCCAATGGTGGCAGATATTATCCTTGACAATGTGTCTTTGGACTATACAGAAACGCTTATGGCAGCTTCAGGGCATCAGGCCGAAGCCGCTAAGCATGATACCATGAAAAAGTATCATGGTGAATATATTTTATGCGTTGAAGGTTCAGTTCCAATGGGAGCGAATGGAGTGTATTGCACTATAGCTGGTAAAACGGCATTGGAGCATTTAAAGGAAGCAGCAGAAGGTGCAAAAGCCATCATTGCCTGGGGTAGTTGCGCAACTAACGGTTGCGTACAGGGTGCAAAACCAAATCCTACAGGAGCCACGCCGATCCATAAGATTATTAAAAACAAACCTATCATACAAATGCCTGGTTGTCCGCCTATTGGAGAAGCAATGGCAGCACTCATTGTACACTTAGTTACCTTTGAAAGATTACCTGAACTAGACAGAGTAGGAAGGCCTAAAGCTTTCTATGGAAAACGTGTCCATGACACCTGTTACAGACGTGCTTATTTCGATGCAGGACTTTTTGCAGAATCTTTTGATGATGAGAATGCCAAAGAAGGATATTGCTTGTACAAATTGGGCTGCAGGGGTCCTTCTACCTATAATGCCTGCGCAAGTATGAAATGGAATAATGGTACCAGTTTCCCAATTGAATCTGGTCATGGTTGTATCGGTTGTAGTGAGGCAAACTTCTGGGATAACGGACCATTTTATAAACGAATGACCAATGTACCAGGTTTTGGAATAGAAAGTTCGGCAGATAAAGTTGGTATGATCGCTACCGGGGTCGTAGCAGCTGGGCTGACCGCACATTCCATTGTGGCGAATGTTTCCAAATACAAGGAACTGAAAGGACGCTACTCCCGAGGAAAAATCAATGAAGAAAAACTGGATAAGAACGAAGAAAATTAAACGATCATGGCAAATAGAATAGTAGTTGATCCTATTACCAGGATCGAAGGACATTTAAGAATTGAAGCCGAAATTAAAGATGGTAAAATAGTTGATGCTTTTAGCTCGAGTACCATGGTTCGCGGACTTGAAAACATTGTAAAAGGAAGAGACCCCAGAGATGTGTGGGCCTTTGTTCAACGCACCTGTGGTGTGTGTACTACTGTGCATGCGATCAGTTCGGTTCGTGCGGTTGAAGATGCTTTGGGTATCGCCATACCGCCAAATGCAGAAATGGTGCGGAATATTATGGAAGGTGCTTTGTATATGCATGATCATGCCGTACATTTTTATCAACTTCATGCCCTTGACTGGGTAGATGTGGTCAACGCCCTTAGTGCTGATCCCGCTGAAACTTCTAAAATAGCACAAAGTATTTCTAAATGGCCCAAAAGTTCACCGGGATATTTTAGTGATATTCAAAAGCGTATTCAAAAATTTGTAGACAGTGGTCAGCTCGGTATTTTTGCCAATGGTTATTGGGGACATCCCCAAATGAAATTACCTGCGGCGGTGAACCTTTTAGGAGTGGCACATTATCTCGAGGCTTTGGAATGGCAAAAGGAAATTGTTAAAGTGCATACCATCCTCGGCGGTAAAAATCCTCACCCGAATTATTTGGTTGGTGGAATGGCCTGTGCCATTAATGAAAACAGTACAGGTGGATTAAATGCAGAACGACTTGCCCATGTGGGTGAATTACTAAAACAGGGAAAGAATTTTATCGAACAGGTTTATATTCCTGACCTTTTGGCTATCGCTTCTTTTTACAAAGACTGGGGCAGCATTGGTAAAGGAGTTGGAAATTATATGTCATTTGGAGATTTTCCAATGAATGGCTATGGAGATCCGTCAAGTTTTAAATTTCCACAAGGTGTTATCCTTAACAGGGATCTGTCAAACATACAGGATGTTGATCATCGCAATGGAGATATAGAAGAATTTGTCAATAATTCATGGTACGACAATTACAAGGAGGGAGCCGAAACTGGAAGGCATCCATGGGAAGGAGAAACGAATATTAATTATTCTGGTCCGCAACCTCCCTATGAACATCTGGATGTGGAACAAAAATATAGCTTTATCAAAACACCACGTTGGAAGGGCCAAGCCATGGAAGTAGGTCCTTTAGCAAGATTACTCGTGGGCTACGGCAGAGGAAACAAAGAAATTCAGGATGCTGTCAATGGTGCTTTAACGCATTTGGACGTACCTGTGGATGCTTTATTCTCAACTTTGGGAAGAACCGCAGCAAGAGGTATCGAATCACAACTGGTGGCCAACTGGACCATGGAATTTTACGATCAATTGTTACTGAATATTAAAAATGGTGACACGCGTATGGCCAATATGGAACTATGGGATCCTGAAAAATGGCCTGCTGAGGCAAAAGGAATTGGATTTACCGAAGCCCCAAGAGGAAGTTTGGCACATTGGATCAAGATAAAAGATGGTAAAACAGAGAATTATCAGCAGGTAGTACCCACTACCTGGAATGCTTCGCCAAGAGATCCAAAAGGGCAGCGATCTGCCTATGAATCGGCACTTTTGGGTACTCCGGTAGCAGATCCTAATCTTCCTTTGGAAATCATTCGTACGGTTCATTCATTTGATCCTTGTCTGGCCTGTGCCGTTCATCTTTACGATGAGCATGGAAATCACATTTCAAGAGTGACTAATGTAGGCAGTTGTGACGTTTAATTTTAAGATGAAGAACGATGGATACGATTTTGAACAAAACATACGACTTTAAACGGGTTCTGGTTTGGGAACTACCTGTTAGAATTTTTCACTGGCTCAATGCCCTTTGTATCACTGTTCTAGCGATAACAGGTTTTATTATTGCTGACCCACCGGCCTTGATGTCAAACGCGGAAGCCGTGGATTCCTATTGGTTTGGTACGGTCAGAATGATTCATTTTATTACGGCATATGTCTTTTTTTTAAATGCCATGGCTAGAATTTACTGGGCGTTTAAGGGTAATTATTATTCTAATTGGAGGGCCTTTATTCCCTTAAGCAAAAAACACTTTGATAATATCAAACACGTCGTGAAGGTGGATGTGCTATTACAAAATGAGGAAAAAGAAGTACTTAAGAATATTAGTGTAGGGCATAATTATGTAGCCTCCATTTCTTATATCGTACTGTTCCTTTTGGCATTGGTACAAATATTCACAGGATTTGGACTTTATGCGCCAACTTCTGGTTGGTGGTTACCTAAATTATTTGCCTGGGTGCCAGTTTTTCTTGGTGATGAAATGACAACACGTTTTGTACACCACTCAGCCACCTGGTTATTTATCATATTCACACTGATACATATATATCTGGTTTTTTACCATGACTGGCTTGAGGGCAGAGGAGAATCATCTGCCATGATTAGTGGATATAAATTTGTGAGGAAAGAGCGTTTAAAAAGTGATGATCAGATTTAAGGAATAATACCCTTTATGTTCATCCATATTTAGTTGTGTTAATTTAATTTTTAGGCTTGCTATAAAGTTTAGAGCCAGGTACCTGTATGAACACAGTATCGAGGCAAACGATAGGGCAAGCCTAATAATTTAAAAAAGAAGGAAATGAAGAATGAAAATAGAACTCCTGTAGCCATAAGTAGCGATGCTTATTTTTTTGAAAAAGATAAATCTGAAAGCATATTGGTTCTTGGAATAGGAAATTACTTAATGGGTGATGAAGGAGTTGGCGTACAATTGATTCAAAAAATGGATACGTTAGAACTTCCTTCTTATATTGACATACTTGACGGCGGCACCGGCGGTTTTTTATTGTTAAGTTGCATTGAAGCATATGGGCACGTCATCTTTGTTGATGCAACCATGGATGGCAAGAAAGAAGGTAGTATCTCAATGATCACACCAAAATTTGCTTCTGATTTTCCATCCGCTTTAAGCGTTCATGACGTGGGTTTAAAAGACATGGTTGAAGCCATGTATTTGATGGACAAACGACCTGAAATCAAATTATTGACGATTTCAATAAGGGAAATGAAGCCCATGACTTTAGACCTTTCAGATCATGTTGCCGATTCGATTCCAAAGGCGATTGATCTCATTCTTCAAATAGTTAAAGAAATACATACTAAAAATTGTAATTTAGTATAGTTGTATTCTTTACTGATGATCCCACATGCTAAGTACATATAAGATATTATTCAATGGACAAGTTCAAGGGGTTGGATTTCGTCCTTTTGTAAGCAAGCTGGCTAAAAAAATGGGGCTTGGAGGAATTGTGTCAAACAATGAAGAAGGAGTCATTATTATTGCCTCCGGAGCGTCAAGTGATCTACTTAAATTTTATCAGGAACTTATTAATAAACCACCACCGGTGGCACGTATTATTGGTCATGAAATGATCAAGATAAAAAGTGCTTCATATGATACCTTCGATATAGTTCCAAGCTCCACTGAAGGGAAATTGAACTTGGCCCTGACTCCTGATTTTGGAATCTGTTCATCCTGCGCCGAGGAAATCTCAGATCCCGACAACAGAAGATTTCAATACCCTTTTACCACCTGTGTGAATTGCGGACCGAGATGGTCGCTCACAAATACCTTTCCCTTTGAACGGGCTCATACAAGTATGGCTGAGTTTTCGATGTGCCCTGTATGTCAATCTGAATATGAGGATCAGTGCGACAGAAGATTTCATTCTCAAACCAATAGCTGTCCTGAATGCGGAATTCAACTGGAATTGACTAAGGCCCAAGGAACCTTTATAAACATAAGCCCTAATCGGGTATTTAAAGAACTAAGTGATTTGATTCGCATAGGAAAGATCATTGCCATTAAGAATACTGGAGGTTATTTGTTGTGTTGTGACGCAAGTAATCCCGAAGTCGTGCAAACGTTTAAAGAGAAGGCCCAAAAAACCCTTTGCAATTTTGTATCCTTCACTCGAGCTGTTGCAGGAGCAACTTATGGTTAATGAGCTGCAACGTGAAGAATTATGCAGTACCGAAAGGCCGATTGTCATACTTTCAAGTACCGGTTTTAAGGGCCAGCTGGCTGTGGATGATTTGGCACCCGGGCTCAATCAGTTAGGCGTCATGTTACCTTATTCGGGTATGCTGGAATTATTGTCCAAGGAATTGGCGCAGCCCATAGTAGCCACTAGTGGAAACATACATGGCAGCCCTGTTATTAGCGACAAGGAAAAGTCAATTGCACTGATTTCGGATGTTGCTGACTATTTTTTACATCATAATCTTAGCATTGTAAATGCTCAGGATGATTCTGTGGTGAAATACAGTTTCAGGAATGGTCAAAGGATCATGTTTAGAAGATCAAGAGGATTTGCACCAAATTACTTTGATCAATTCGAAAAGAATATGGGGAAGATTCTGGCACTGGGAGGGCATTTGAAAAGTACGATTGCGTTTACTCCTAATGATTATTTATACATCAGTCAATATCTCGGTAATTTGGATCATTTTGAAGTATACAGCAGATTTACAGAAACAACAACGGTTTTTAGGAGAATTTTTGAGGAAGAACCTGATTGTATACTTATAGATAAGCATCCGGGCTACCTCAGCAGTCAATACGGGGAGGAATTATCTAAAACAACAGGGGTTCCCTTATACAGAATTCAACACCATAAGGCGCATTTTGCCTCAGTTTTGGGAGAGAATAATTTGTTTGCATCAACCGATGGAATTTTGGGTGTCATATGGGATGGAACCGGATATGGTGATGATGGTCAAATTTGGGGAGGAGAATTCTTTACGTATCGATCGGGGGATATGAAAAGGTCAGGTCATTTTGAGTATTTTGATTGGCTTGCCGGAGATAAAATGTCGAAAGAGCCCAGACTTTCATTATTTTCCTTAAATACAGACGAGAAGGCTTGCTTTTTAAACGATAAATTTACAAATAATGAACGCGATATCTATGTTTCTGTAAAGAGCTCTAATACCTTACAAACATCTTCAGTAGGAAGAATATTTGACGCTTTAGCTTCGTTATTAGACTATTGTGATGTAAACACTTACGAAGGAGAAGGAGCCATATTGTTGGAAAATGCGGTTCAAGATTATAATCTCAGTCAATTGAAGGTATATGTCCATGCAGGAAAGGATTTTAGAATACGTACCCATGATTTATGGAAGAACCTTTACAAAGATTTTTGCGATGGAATGGAAAAAGAGAAGATCATACTAAACTTTCTGTATACCCTTGCCTCTGTGATTACAGAAATGGCAACACTCACAGAATCGCATAAAATTGCAATGAGTGGTGGCGTTTTTCAAAACACTGTATTGATCGATATGGTCAAGGAATTATCAGAAAACAGGTTCGAGCTATTTTTTAACCGTAACTTAGCTCCTAATGATGAAAATATATCATTCGGTCAGCTGATGTATTATACACAATGCGTTGCCCATCAATAGAATGAAAAAACTTCCACGTATGCTAAAAATAATGTCAATTTAAAGAACTGATGAAATATTTAAGTGAATACAGAAATCTTGAAGCCACTAAAAAGGTGCTTGACAGCCTAGAAAAAATGGTGACAAGGCCCTGGAACATCATGGAAATCTGTGGAGGTCAAACCCATGGGCTGGTGAGGAATGGAATTTTAGACTTATTACCCGAAAATATTCGCATGATTCACGGACCAGGTTGTCCGGTTTGTGTTACACCGCTTCATCTTATTGATAAAGCCATTGAGCTGCTGGAACAAGGGGTGATTCTGTGCTCCTTTGGAGATATGATCAGAGTTCCAGGAAGCAAACAAAGTCTTTTGGAAGCAAAGGCGAATGGGGGTGACCTTCGAATCCTATATTCTCCCCTTGAAGCCGTTAAAATTGCCAAAAATAATCCCGATAAGGAAGTTGTGTTCTTTGCTGTTGGATTTGAAACTACGGCACCGGCCAATGCACTGTCTGTACTTCACGCACAAAAGGAAGGATTGCGTAATTATTCCATATTGGTATCTCATGTATTGGTGCCTCCGGCCATGGAAGCTATTTTAGATGACGAATTAAGCAGTATAGATGCCTTTTTGGGCGCGGGACATGTCTGTGCCATAATGGGTTATAAAGAATACCACGCACTTGTTGAGAAATATAAAATTCCAATCATTATTACAGGTTTTGAGCCTCTGGACCTTGTTCAGGGTATTCAAATGGCAGTGAAGCAATTGGAAGCTGGAATTCATAAGGTGGAAAATCAATATGCCCGGGTGGTTAAGGAAGAAGGAAATCTAAATGCAATAAGAATTATCAAACAGATTTTTGAAGTGAGTGATAGAGAATGGAGAGGTATTGGAATGATCCCTCAAAGTGGTTATAAATTGACTAAGAATTTTATTGCTTATGACGCCGAAAGTAAATTTGGCATAGAAGGGATCAAAGTAAGCGAGCATCCCAATTGCATGGCAGGTGATGTTTTGAAAGGAATAAAGAAGCCGGTCGATTGCCCTGAATTTGGAACAACCTGTTCTCCTGCAAATCCTCTTGGGGCGCCAATGGTTTCATCGGAAGGTGCATGCAGTGCGTATTACAATTTTTCAGAACATTCAATAAGATAAAGACATGGATACAAAAGAGCTTAAAGAGAAGACCATTAATTTAGGACATGGAAGTGGAGGGCTCATGACAAGAGACCTGCTTGACAAAGTCATTTTTTCGACTTTTGACAATCCATTATTGAACAAAAAACACGATGGTTCGATTGTAAAATTTGAAACAGAAATTGCCATTTCAACCGATAGTTTTGTCATATCTCCGATTTTTTTTAAAGGAGGAAACATAGGAGAACTGGCCGTCAATGGCACTGTTAATGATGTGGCCATGTGCGGAGCCATACCCAAATATTTGTCTCTTGCCTTTATTGTTGAGGAAGGACTTAAAATGGATGATTTTATCCGAATTGTAAAGTCGGTGAAACAGGCTGCGGATGATAGCGGTGTTCAAATCATTACCGGCGATACCAAAGTGGTGGAAAGAGGAAAGGGAGATAAAATATTTATCAATACAACAGGACTTGGAGCAGTTCACCCCAAGGCTAAAATTGATGCAGAAAATATCAAGGCGGGTGACCGTATCATTATAAATGGAAACATTGCACAACATGGAATGGCCATCATGTCTGAAAGGGAAGGACTGGAGTTTGAGTCTACCATTGAAAGTGATACCACTAATATCAATCATCTGGTATTAAAATTGCTTGATGATTTTGGAGAAGACATACACCTTTTCAGAGACCCAACCCGAGGAGGTATGGCAAGTGTGTTGTCTGAAATCGCTGGTGATATCGGCTTGGGAATAAAGATCTTTGAAAATGATTTTCCTTTAGAGAAACAGGTGGCGGCAGCCTGCGAAATATTGGGTCTTGATCCGTTGTATGTAGCTAATGAAGGTGTTTTTATCAGCATCGTAGACGAAAAGATTGCCGATGACTTTCTCAAGCTCATGAAAGAGGATCCAAAAGGGAAAAATGCTACATGTGTGGGCTATATTACTGAGGAGCACCCTCATAAAGTTGTTATGCAAAGTTCTATTGGAGGAACAAGAATGGTGAGCCCTTTAATTGGCGAACAACTACCAAGAATTTGTTAATCTTCATATGGTTTTATTGCCCTATTATCCAATAGATCCCAATAATTATAGCGAAAACTCCTCCAGCAAGCCGGATCCCTCGGTATAGATTCTGGTTGTGTTCATTTCTGGCAAACCCTGTTATTTTCCCAACAATCAGAGAAAATACAGTCATCGATAACAAAATTCCCAGAATAAACCCGGCAATGTAAATTCCTGCTGTAAAATTATTCTCAAAACCCAGAACAGGAAGGAACAATATAAAATGAGCCACTCCTGCTAGTCCATGAAGAACCCCTATCCAGAAAGAGGCCAAATAGCCTTGTTTTTCCTGAGGTGGATGAATATGATTATGACTGGGGTTATGGCTGTGTTCATGGGAATGCTTATGAATAATAGGCTGGTTTTCACTGTGAACATGCAGATGCTTATGATGTTGATCAGATTTAAAAATTTTAACAAATGCCCAGATTCCAATGAAAACTAAAACAAGCCCCACAAGCTGTTCGCTGTACAGAGATATTTGTTCAACGGGAATCAATTCCTTAAACAGGATGAATAACAAACCTATTAACAACATGCCAAAAATATGGCCGATTGCCCAGAACAGACCTATCTTCCAGGCTTTCCGTTTTGATTCAATCACAAAAGGAAGTATGGCAGCCACATGATCGGGCCCCATGATCACATGAAGCATTGAAGCAATCAACCCTGCAAAAAAAGGAAAAGTTAAGAGGAACATCAGGCTTTAATTCAATTAATATATACGATTGGAAGGAAGTTTTGTTCTATCAAATTTACATATAAAATTTGAAGAAAAGCCCTATAATTAAGCTAATTACATCTTAAAATCAGAGATTTTTACCAAACCAAATTAAATGGATAAAATGATTTTTTCATTCAATAAATAAAAGTTTAAAAAATGATCTTAATAGGGACATTAAAGGGTCAGAAGACGACGTTAAAAAGAAAAAAGTTCGCCCCAGTACTCGATAACTGTATAGCTAAAGATCACTAAGAAAATAAGACTGGTAAACAATTTCATCGTTGTAGAAGCAAGAAACCCTATGAACGATCCAAAAGCCGACTTAAGAGCCCTTTTCAGGTCTTTTGGATCATGAATGAGTTCTCCGATCAGTGCACCGGCAAAAGCTCCTATCACAAAGCCAAGCGGAATGGGAAGTATGAGTCCGATAATAAGGCCAATAGTGGCTCCGGTTGCTCCTTTTTTTGAGCCACCAAACTTCTTGGCTCCAAGAGCTGGGATCAGATAATCCAAAATAAAAATGGCCAGGGCTATAAAAAGCGTGATCCCCAGCAAATAATAATTTATGGGTATCGTATTGGTTAAAAAAAGCAGCAAGAGCCCGAACCAGCCTGTAACAGGACCAGGTAAAACAGGTAGTAAAGATCCAACAATCCCAAGGAGCACAAGAATTAAACCAAGAAATACTAAAATCAAATCCATAGGCTAATGTAAGAGAAAGATCTGAAAAATGAATTCAGATGATGAATTTCTATATCAAGAAAATTAATCATAGCATGATAGTTTTCGAGGCAGAGAGAACCTACATGGGTATAGTTTGTTTGAATTTACCATAGGAAAATCCTTCAATTCGCTAAGTGTTTTTAATGGATAACCCATTGTATTAACAATTTGTTCAAGTTTTGTACAATCGGGAATGATTTTCAAAAATATTTGTACATTCACGATGTATAAGCGAATACAATGTTTTTTAGGCTGATCATCCTCATATATATTATAGTGGTAACGTATTCCTGTGATTTTATATCGCCTGAAAAGACGACTCTGAGAAACGCCGCTTTGCTCGATACCCTTATTGATTATAATGATGTGGATGTGTATCCTCTATTTCTGGATTGTAATAATTGCGACAGCAGTGAAAAACAAAATCTTTGTTTTGAAATGGAACTTATCAGGCGCTTGCAGAAATATACCAGTAATAGTCATTTAGGTGCATCTGATCAGGTTAGCGATACGATTATGGTTGATATTCTTGTCGATACGGAAGGCAAAATATCGATAGTCGAAATTCACAAAAATTCTGAAACTGAACGTCAGATTCCTGAGCTTGACAGCCTATTGTTCAAAAGTATTGCATCCCTTCCTTCAGCAGTACAGCCATCTTTAAAAAGGGGAATTCCTGTTAATTCCATGTTTAAGTTACCCATTGTAGTTTCTTCGAAAGAATAGATTTCTTAGCGAAAAACCCTTCCTTTCCACGTATATCCTTTCTTCAGGGATAAGGCCACGATCAAAATCGTGAATAAGGGATACAACAGGCTGGAAGAAAAATACGATTTCATCGCATCCTGCTGCTCAAAAAATTCAGAAGTTTTATGCAGAAAGACAAAATCTACGTTGAATTTGAGCAAAAAGAGAAGGCCCACATAAGCCCAGGACATTTGACCCATAACACCCAAGATAATTGCAATCACCATAAAGAGACTGGTTCCAAAAACCAATAAGCCAACCAGTTTGGCAAAAAAGGAATCAAAGCCCGTAGTTTTGGAGGCCCATCTTACCCTTTGCCTGATGAGTTCTCTTAAGGAGTCTTTGGAAGAAGTTAACACAATCGCTTCTTTTGATTTAATAAATTGAATTTCATCAGGAAATAATTTGTACATTTTTTCAAGGAGAAACACATCATCTCCACTAGCCAAATGCTCATTACCATTAAAACCATTTACCTCTGTAAAACTTTCCTTTTGATAGCAAAGATTTGCTCCATTACATAAAAAAGGTTTCCCCAGACGCTTATCTTTCATGCCAAAACTACCCATAGTAGTGCCCTGAAGGCTTAAAAAATCAAGAACTTGGAAATTGTGTAAAAATCCGGCCCTACGCACATAGGCCACCGGAGCAACGATCATTCTAAATTTTTCCTGTCGAACCATCATGTCATAGGCGTGCAACCATGTGTGAGGAACTATACAATCGGCATCTGTGGTTAAAATCCATGGATGAGAGGCTGATGCAACACCAATAGTAATAGCCGATTTTTTAGGTGACCTGCTTTGTTTTATATTGTCAAGCTGTGTTATTTTCAAATTAGGATGATCTTTTATGAAGACATTTACAATAGATACCGACTCATCTGAAGAATTATCATTAATCAAAATAAGTTCAAATTTATGGCTTGGATAATCAAGTGCAGCAATACTTTGTAAGAGCGCTGGTAAATTTAAAACTTCGTTTCTAAAAGGGACCAGAATAGAAAATAGAGTCTCGGGTTCTTTGTGATCATTTACCGGGCTTTTCAGACGTTCAATACCACTGCTAAAATACAAGATTAGAATAGCATAAGACACAAAAATTAATAGCGCGGCGAAGATCATTTTACAAGCTTTCTTTCACTTAAAACCAAAGATTCAGCGTTAAAAGTCAATATATAAAAACTCCCTATGGTGGCAGGAAGGGCAAAATTAAAAACCCACATGGCAGCTGTAATACTAAGTACGATCATTTCATCAACACCGAATAAACTAAAAAGGGTTACGGCTACCGATCCTTTCACGAGCCAATCGAAAATAACAAACCCGGGGATCACGGAGGAAATTAAATACATGGAAACAATTATTGGCATCGCCACGCTGTATTCCAGATCAATTCCAAAGAAAATAAGAAGCAGGTAGAACTGATGTGAAAAGACTAAATACCTCGCAACCGAGTATAAAAAAGTTCTTTTATGCACGGTGGCCGGTATCTTTAGAAGATTATTCAAAATCCTAAGAAAACCACTTTGCCATTTTTTTCGAAAAAAGAGGGTGACTGCCGTTAGAAGAACAACTATAATTCCTATGCCAAAGAACGTTGTGAATGGCAATATATCATAAGAAAATTGATCTTTTAGAATGATTAATCCTGAAAGCCCAAAAAGAACGGTTACAAGCATTTGACTTACATTACCCAAAAAATTAAGCATCATGACCTTTGGTCTTTGAGGCTTGGTAAAATACATGGCCTTGGCGCCATATTCTCCTATCCTGTTGGGTGTAATCAGCGAAGCAGTTAAGGAAGCCAGACTTTGCTTAGCAGCTTTTAAGAAAGAGATCGGAGTGAGGGTACTAACAAGAGACTGCCATTTTAAAATCTCAAGTAACCAGTTAATCAAGGTGAAAAAAAGCAGTAATAAAACAAGCGAACCCCCGGCAAAACCCCTTGAATCAATCTTCTCTATCCATAAAACACTATTAAAATTAACATCATTGAGCAACTTATCTGAAATCATATAGTAAGCGCCGGCAATGATCAGTATTTTAATTAAAAACACTAAACTCGAAAAGTATTTTTGCAAGATATTGTACATTTACGCAAAGAAACAAAATATCGTTCTGATTTTTAGCTCCAACCGTTAAAAGAATTAAAATTGTCAAAAGAGAAAATAATATTGGGAATCGACCCCGGAACCACGGTGATGGGATATGGTCTTATCAAAGTCATAGACAATGAGATGTCATTTATGCAATTGAACGAGCTGATGCTTAAGAAATATAGCGATCATTATACAAAACTCAAACTGATTTTTGAACGGACTATAGAACTTATAGATACCTACCATCCAGATGAAATTGCCATTGAGGCTCCTTTTTTTGGTAAAAATGTTCAATCGATGTTGAAATTGGGTCGTGCACAGGGTGTCGCCATGGCAGCCGGTTTATCCAGAGAGGTCTCCATCACCGAGTATTCTCCAAAGAAAATAAAAATGGCCATCACTGGAAATGGAAATGCATCAAAAGAGCAAGTAGCTAAAATGTTACAAAGTGTTTTAGGGCTAAAGGAAATTCCTAAAAATCTTGACGCTACCGATGGTCTCGCAGCTGCAGTTTGTCATTTTTATAATGCAGGTAAGCAGCAATCTGAGAAAAGTTATTCCGGATGGGGTTCTTTTATAAAGCAAAATGAAAAGAGGATAGGTTGACTTGATCCTGTTTAACTCCTTGCAAGCATTTATGTTATGTGTCTTTTGCCAAATCACAATTGTTTTTTGCAAATGAGATTAAGATATATAGGATGTTTACTTTCAGCTACATATTCAATAAACCATTGATACTGGCGCTTACTTTGTATCTTACGCCTCTAATATTTTGGATCAGATATGTCTGGTATTTATATTCATATACCTTTTTGTAAACAGGCCTGTTATTACTGTGATTTTCATTTTTCTACTTCCCTAAAGAGAAAGGATGACATGTTAAAAGCAATAGAAATGGAATTGCTTTTACGAAGAGATGAAATTTCGAGTCGGGTCGATACCGTTTATTTTGGAGGAGGAACTCCCTCCTTGTTGAATACGGCTGAAATCGACCAGATACTTGACCTGATAAAAGAACATTATGACCTCAGTGATGATTCCGAGATTACGTTGGAAGCTAATCCTGATGATCTCTCAGAACATAAAATTAATGAACTGGCTGCTTCGGGGGTGAACAGGCTCAGTATTGGCGTACAGTCATTTTTTGATAGGGATCTGAAGTATATGAACAGGGCTCATAATGCGGGTGAAGCAAAAAAATCTCTGGAACTGGCAATCAGGCATTTTGATAATATCAGTATTGACTTGATTTATGGATTGCCGCATCTCACTGAATCATCATGGAAGGAGAATCTTGACTTAACCTTTGATATGGGAGTACAACATATTTCCAGTTACGCCCTTACGGTCGAGCCCAAAACGGCTTTAGATCATTTTATCAAGAGCGGCAAGTTTGAGGCTCCTCGGGATGTATTGACAGAAAGACATTTTAAAATCCTTCAGGAACTCACAGAAAAACAAAACTATGTGCAATACGAGATTTCGAATTTTGGGAGAGAAGGTTTTTTCTCTCGACATAATACCTCCTATTGGAAAGGTGTACCCTATTTGGGGATAGGGCCTTCGGCACATTCTTACGATGGTGATTACCGCAGTTGGAACATTAGCAATAATTCGAAATATATTTCAACGCTTCAAAATAACTTGCTGCCAAATGAAAGAGAACTTCTCAATACCGAAGACAGGATCAACGAAACCATTATGACCGGGCTCAGAACAATATGGGGGGTATCGCTTGGAGCGATACAGGAGAAGCATGGTGAAAAATATAAAAAAGAGATTCTTCTTCAGGCTGAAAAATATTTGGAACAGGGAAGCTTATATTTAGCGCAGGAACATTTATTTCTAAGACCAGAAAGTTATTTTCTTGCTGATGGAATCTCTTCTGATTTGTTTTTATTGAAAGTATGATATATTTAGTACTTTTAAGTCATCAAATAGTTATATGGAAGGTTTATTAGGTTTATTTCTCGGTGCAGTTATTACTTATTGGGTTTTGAAATATATCAAAATTCAGAAAAGGAAAGACATTACAAATTCTCAATCTATGGTCATTATGGAAAAGATCAGAAAGGTTTGGAAATTGATTACGGTTGAAGGGGAGTTTGCGGAGATCTATCACTATGAGAACACCAAGGAGCGATTTATGAGTATGGTTTCCAGTAAAAAGAAAGCAATATTGCTGATCAATGCCAAGGCGCATGTGGGCTATGACCTTTCGAAAATAAAAATGGAGGCGAACAATGATAAAAAAGTGATCAGGCTGACTGAATTTCCCGACCCCCAGATCTTAAGTCTTGAAACCGACTTAAAGTATTACGATAAAAAAGAGGGTTTGTTCAATAAGTTTGATTCGACGGATCTTACGGAGGTCAATTCAAAAGCCAAGGAACATGTATTGTTAAAGATCCCTGAGAGTGGTTTGTTCGATACTGCAAAAAGTGAAGCGCTCGAAGCTGTACTATTAATTCAAAATATTGTAGAGACTATTGGCTGGACCTTAGACTATGAAGATCTTCTCCTTGCTAAAAACAATAAAGGAATTATGCTAAAGGAAAATATATTAAAAGAATTGGAAGCATAAGTTACTTCACAAAAAAAACCAAAATTAAAACGTGAATCAGGAACAGGCTCTGGCCATATTAAAATCAGGAGACAATGTGTTTTTAACCGGCTCAGCAGGAACGGGAAAAACCTATGTACTAAACAAGTATATTCAATATCTTAAGGCAAGAAAAATTCCTGTATCCATAACGGCTTCAACCGGTATTGCTGCAACTCATTTACAAGGAACTACGATCCATGCCTGGTCTGGCATCGGTATAAAAGACTCCTTGAGCCTAAGAAATCTCAGGGACCTCAGGGAGAAAAAGTACCTAAAGAAACACATTGAAAAAACAAAGGTGCTGATCATTGATGAGATCTCCATGCTTCATAAAAAGCAATTTAATCTTGTTAATGAAGTATTGCAATTCTTTAGGGAAAATGACAAAGCGTTCGGCGGAATACAAGTGGTTCTTTGCGGTGATTTTTTTCAGTTACCGCCTATTGGTGTTTCAGGTGAAACCAACAGAGATAAGTTTTGCTTTATGTCTCAGTCATGGTTAAATGCCAATCTCTCCATTTGTTATTTAACAGATCAATACAGACATACAGACAGCGAGCTCAATGACATACTCAATGAGATCAGACAAGGAAGGGTCTCAGACAATTCCGTTTCCATGTTACAAGCCACAAAAGACCTCATAGAAACAGAAGAACCCACCAGACTATATACCCATAATTTGGACGTCGACCGGATCAATACAGCTCATATAGGAGAGATCAAGGGGAGAAAAAAGATATTTAAAGCAAAAGTAAAAGGGAATCTGAAACTTGCCGAAACGATCAAAAGATCTATCATGGCTCCAGAAACCCTGGAGTTGAAAAAGGATGCCAAAGTGATGTTTGTTAAGAATAACTATGAAAAGGGCTACTTGAATGGTTCTTTAGGTAAGGTCATAAGATATAACGATGAGGGTTATCCTGTGATACGATTGAACAATGGGTATGAGATAACTGCTGAGCCTGAAGACTGGAGGATAGAAGATGAAGCTGGAAAACTTCTGGTAAGCTATGTCCAGGTTCCTCTGCGACTTGCCTGGGCAATTACGGTGCATAAGAGTCAGGGAATGACACTTGACAGTGCAGTGATGGACTTGAGTAAAACCTTTGAAAAAGGTCAGGGATATGTAGCCTTGTCAAGGGTAAAAGGGCTAAGCGGTTTGCAGTTAAACGGTTTCAACAATACGGCTCTGGAAGTCGATGGGTTGGCTCTCAAGGCCGATCTTAGGTTTCAGGAATTATCCAAAGAGGTAGAAGATATTTTTGAAGAGGAGGTTCTGGAGATCAAAGCACGAAATTTTGTTAAGAAGAGTGGAGGTATTTCCAACAAAGATGAGATCAGTGAGAATCGTAAGAATCTGGATAAAGGGAAGAAGGTAACTAAGAGGTCAACATATCTGATCACCAAACAATTGATAGACAAAGGTCATTCTCTGGAAGATATTGTTATTGAGAGAGACCTGACTCTTGGTACAGTTTCCACACATCTTATAAGGATAGCTGAACTCTATCCAAAAACAGATCTGAGCAGATTCAAACCAGACGATAAAGTCTTGAACGAGGTGAAGAAAGCGAGAAACAAACTCTTGAAAGAAATTGGGCCAGGTGAAAGGATCAGCTTGAAACCCATTTTTGATATACTCAAGGGAGAAGTAAGTTACGATCAAATCAAAATGGCTTTGGTTTTTATCTAGCTTGATAGTAAGATGAATGATGCACATAGAAGAATTTAGAAGTTATTGTTTAAGTAAATCAATGGTTAAGGAAGAATTTCCCTTTGACGAAACTACCCTTGTATTTAAGGTCTGTGGAAAGATGTTTGCACTTACGGGCTTGGAAAATCCCGATTTTAAAGTTAATTTAAAATGCGATCCTGACTGGGCCATTTCGTTAAGAGAGGAATATGAAAGTATCATTGCCGGTTTTCATATGAATAAAAAACACTGGAATACGGTCAA
>RCNC010001051.1_pt1 | contig 18418 bp, 12 predicted proteins | sample 2041301 | NCBI WGS metagenome assembly RCNC01 (sample SAMN09708231, study PRJNA481090) | Marine sediment metagenome, whole genome shotgun sequencing project. | biome: marine sediment; feature: ocean; material: sediment; isolation source: Sewage treatment plant 13A marine sediment (STP13A) ... | reverse complement strand
ATATTCGGACCGGTGATGAGTTTACTGCATATGGAGAAACTCGGGGAGGCCATAAACTTTGTAAACCGGAATAAGTTTGGAAACATGGCCTGTTTATTTACAAGCAGTGGATTGAATGCACGAACCTTTCGTAACCGGGCTGATGCCGGTAATATAGGGATCAACATTGGCGTGGCGGCACCCATGGCACAATTTCCATTCAGCGGTTGGAATGACAGTTTCTTTGGCGATCTGCATGGCCAGGGGAGACATGCCATTGAGTTTTTCACCCAGACCAAGGTGGTCATTGAAAGGTGGCCCAGCGAATGGAGCCGGAAATTTTAGAAAATCATAAACTATAATTGCTATGGCCGGAATAAAAATTGCAAATGCACCCTGCTCATGGGGAGCTCTTGAATTTGACCTGGAGGGAAAATCTCCCGGATTTCAGCAGGTATTGGCAGAGATGAAAGAGACCGGTTATGAGGGTACTGAGTTAGGTGATTGGGGTTTTATGCCCACTGTATCTATGGAACTTAGAGAGACAATGAAAGGATTTGGACTTCAACTCCTGGGTGCATTTGTTCCTGTAGATCTGTCCGATGCAAGAGCGCACGACCATGGAGTGGAAACTGCCATCAAAACTGCTGGTCTGATGTATGATGCAGGATATGAGGATGCATTTATTGTGCTGGCAGATGCAAATGGTACAGTGGAGGAGAGGACCAATCATGCGGGCCGGATCTCAGAAAAGATGGGCCTCTCCGATGCATCCTGGATCACTTTTGCATCCGGAGCGGAGAAAGTTGCTGCTGCTGTTAGGAAACAGTATGGGATAAGAACTGTGTTTCACCATCACTGCGGGGGGTATGTGGAAACGCCAAAAGAGGTGGCCAGGCTTTTGGAGCTTACCGATCCTTCTCTGTTGGGATTATGCCTGGATATGGGGCACTATGCATTTGGTGGTGGCGATCCGGTGGAAGCACTCAGCAAATATTACGATCGAATCTGGCATATTCATTTTAAGGATTATGATCCAAAAGTTGACAGGCGCGCGTCCAATGAAGATTTCGACTATTTTAAGTCCGTTGAGGAGGGAATATTTTGTGAACTGGGTAAAGGCAGTGTGGACTTCAATTCCATAGTTAGTATACTGAAGGAGAAGGGTTATGAGGGATGGATAGTGGTTGAACAGGATGTATTGCCGGGCATGGGTTCACCAAAAAAATGTGCAGCCAACAACAGACAATTTATCAGAAGCCTGGGATTATAAAAAGCGAAGCAGAAAATCAAATCTTAAAAGTTTCAAAGATGAAAAAAATAAAAGTTGCATTGGCCGGATTGGGCCGGATCGGGAAAATTCACTTGCATAATCTATGTAGAAATGTAGCAGGAGTAGAGCTTGTTGCAGTGATGGATGTGATGGAGGAATCGGGAGAAATTGCTAAGGAGTATGGAGTCCCCCGGGTTCTGAATGATTTCGATGAATTGATTGCCATAGAAGAGGTAGATGCAGTGGTAATTTGTTCGCCTACAGATCTGCATGCCGACCATATCATAAAAGCAGCCCGCGCAGGGAAAGATATTTTCTGCGAAAAACCTCTGGATCTCTCACTTGCAAAGGTGATAGAGGTGCTGAAAGTTGTTGAGGAGTGTGGCGTTAAACTGATGCTGGGTTTCAACCGCAGGTTCGATCCTGACTTCGCGAAAATTCGCGATTTGGTGGTCAGTGATTCTGTGGGAGATCCGCAGATTATTAAAATTACCAGTCGAGATCCGGGACCCCCTCCGCTCAGCTATATTAAAGTCTCGGGGGGAATGTTTCTGGATATGGCCATACATGATTTCGATATGGCCAGGTACATTTCGGGGAAAGAGGTTAAAGAGGTATTTGCAGCGGGTGCTGTGAAAGTGGACCCCGGAATTGGAGAGGCTGGAGATTTCGATACCGCAGTAACCACCCTGATTTTTGAAGACGATACCCTGGCCGTCATCGATAATTCGAGAGAAGCAGCCTATGGATATGACCAGCGACTGGAGGTATTTGGGAGCAAGGGCATGGCTCAGGCCGACAATAACTTCCCCAATAATCACAGGCTATTTACTGGGGAACGAGTTTCGGGCGACCTTCCGCTCCACTTTTTTTTGGAGCGCTACCAGGAATCCTATGTGAAAGAGATGAAGCAGTTTATTGAAGCATTAAAAACCGGAGTGGATATGCCGGTGGGAGCAAGGGATGGATTAATGTCCATTGTCATTGCTCTGGCCGCAACGAAGTCGGCAAAGGAGAAAAGACCGGTAAAGATCACAGAGTTTAATACAATCGTCCCATGAAAATATATGATATAACAGACTTTGGAGCCGTAGGAGATGGCCGGACCGATAACAGTGCAGCCATACAGGAAAGCATTGATCAATGTTCGGCAAATGGAGGAGGAATTGTAAGAATCCCGGGGGGTAGTGTGTTTATGACAGGACCTTTCGACCTTAAATCATATGTGAACCTGCATGTGGAAAGCGGAGCCCGCCTGCTGGCAAATCCCGATGAGAGTGTCTATACAAAAAGTGCCTTTAGGGAGAACTTTAAAGAAGGAAGCATCTGGATCGGAGGAGAGTATGCGGACAAAGTATCCATCTCAGGGAAAGGCACCATTGATGGAAACGGGATCGCCTTTATGGGTGAGAAGCGAAAGGCTGCTTATGATTTAAAACCCTTTACCGAAAAGGATTCCAGACCACACGTATTTACACCCATTGGATTTACCAACCTGACCATCAAGGAGGTGACCTTTTCAAATGCCGCATACTGGTGTCTTCATCTTGTGGGGTGTGATGATGTTTCCATAGAAGGAATTCGCATTTTAAACGATTTAAAAATCCGGAATTCTGATGGGATCGATCCCGATCATACCCGGAATGTGAGGATAACTAATTGCTATATAGAATCGGCGGATGACTGCATCTGTTTAAAGACCAGGCGAGAGTATGCAGAGTTTGGACCCACTGAAAATATAACGGTCTCAAACTGCATTCTCAAATCAACCTCCTGTTCCATTAAGCTTGGAAGTGAAAACATGGATGCCATCCGGAACATTGTGGTCAGCAACTGCATTATAGAAGGGAGTAACCGGGGAATCGGGATCCAGAACCGCGATGAAGGAATCATCGAGAATGTAATGTTCTCCAATATTGTGATAGAATGCCGTCTATTTGATGATGTGTGGTGGGGTAAGGCAGAGCCCATTTATATCACTTCCTATGAAAGAGAGAGTGCTGATAACAGAGATGCAAAATGGCGATTTGCTGAAGGGCAGGAAGTGGGTGAAACAGGAATAGTTAGAAACATCATCTTTTCAAATATCATTTGTAACAGTGAAAATGGGGTATTTGTGGGAGGGGATGCCGGAAAAGTGAATAACATCAGGTTTCATGATGTACAGTTGAAAATCAGCAGAAAGACAGCCTACCCCTGTGGCCTGTATGATCTCAGACCTTCAAAAAAGGGCATCATTTCTTCCCAGACGGCGGGATTTTATATCCTTCAATCCAGTGAGGTCTGGATTCATAATTGCAGCCTGAAATGGGGCAGCCAGAAAGACGAATGCTATGGGAACGCCATTTACGCCGAGGATGTTTCTAATCTTAGCATCAGCAGATTTTCAGGTGGAGCTGCATTCCCCGATTCCGGAGAGGATATCTCTCTGGTCCATTGTGAGAAAACTTCAAGTGATCACCCTACTCTAAACCTATAAAAACTCGCTTTTATGTTCGGTCTCGCCCTTATCGATATCATTGTTATTTTAGTTTACTTCCTGGTGATTATTGTCATAGGGATTCGCGCCAGCAAGCGCATCCAAAACCAGGAAGATTATTTGCTGGGAGGAAGGAGGTTTGGAAAGCTGGTACAGACCTTTGCTAGTTTTGGGCAGGCAACATCAGCTGATGGCCCTGTGGGTGTGGCCACCACTACCTTTCGCAATGGTGCAGCAGGGATCTGGAGCTCACTGCTTATGGTCTTTGCCACTCCCCTGTTCTGGATCACTTCTCCCTGGTTGCGCAGAATGAGGGTGCTCACCATGGGGGATTTCTACGAGGAGCGTTATGCATCAAAAAAAATGGCAGCCACCTATGCCATTATCGGGACCATCGGGATGATGGGCTTGCTTTCCGTTGGTTATACTGCCATGAACAAGACCGTATTGGCAATTACCCCCAAGCCGGTGGAACTCTATGATGCTGCAGAGAAAGCAGAACATACCCTGGCCATGGAACTCTCCACTCTTGAGGCTCAGAACTATGAGCAGTTGACGGAGCCGGACCGTCAGCGTATAGAGGAACTCAGAAGGATGAATCCGGGCAGTAATTTTTCTTATATCAATGAAAACCTGTTGATATGGATCGTTTGCCTGATTGTATTGCTCTATGCAATCATGGGGGGACTGGAGGCTGCATTTTATACAGATATGCTTCAGGGCTTCTTCATCATTGTCCTTTCTGTGGTGCTTATCCCCTTTTCATGGGCAAAGATTAAGGCCATGTATGGAGGAGGAAGTGGAGAATCTGCACTGCAAATTTTGCATCAGAAACTACCCGAGTCATTCTTTGAAATTTTCGGAGCACCTACCCTGATCGACTTCACCTGGTATTTTATTATATGCGCAGCTCTTATTGCTGGCATCACAGTGGTCACCCAGCCCAATCAATTGGTGACCAATGCAGCAGCCAAAGATGAGTATACGGCCCGTTTTGGCTTTGTGACCGGGGGCTTTTTGAAAAGATTCTGCACCATCCTCTGGGGGGTCCTGGGACTTGCTGCCATCCTGCTATATACAGGTAAAGTACAAAACTCCGACCTGGTATGGGGTTATGCCACCCGGGATCTGCTTGGCTCTGCAAAGCTTGGATTGGTTGGTCTGATGGTTGCTTCTATGATGGCAGCTTTAATGTCCACCGCCGACGCCCTTATGCTTACTGTTTCCGGACTGATGCTGCACAATGTATATCGTCCGCTGGTTAAAAAACAGTCAGAGATGCACTATGTATGGGTGGGAAGGTTTTTTGGGGCTGCTTTCCTAATCGGGGGTGCCATTATCACCACACGTTTCGATAATATTCTTGAGATTCTGAAATTTATCTGGGAGTTCTTTGTCATTTTTGCAGCTGCTTTCTGGCTCGGATTAAAATGGAGAAGGGCCAACCGGCAGGGTGCATGGGCATCCATTATCCTTACGCTGCTTATTTTTTATCTGCTTCCCATGCTGGTTCCCAATATCGTCCCTTCCATGCGTCAGAATAAGAACCTGCTATTGGAGACTCAGCCAGCCCCCATTGTCAGGAATTATACAGCCAGGGATATTGACGTGGATGAACGGAACCTGGAAATTGAAGTATGGGAGAACTCAACTGAGCAGGAGCAGAACTCTACAGCAAAACCCGCTTTCCTTGTCTCAGGTGTAGCATTTACTAAAACCTATAACCTGCCTTCCAAAACCATCTTCTGGTCCAAACAGACTGGCATAAATGAGGAGGGAACTATGGAGGCCAGGGGTTATATCTTTCCCGAACTATGGCTAATTCATAGCGTGGGTTTCGACCTAAGCCAAAAGCCCTATGCGCTGAACGAATCCATCAGAATGTTGATTCGTTTGTTATTCCCCTTCCTGGTGCTTATCCTGGTTTCCCTCTTTACCCGGGAAAACAAGGATGAGATTACCGAGCGCTTCTTTCTGAAGATGAGAACGCGGGTCAGGGGTAAAGGTCCCGAGGTCGATCTGCAGGATCTGGAGGAGTCCTATAACAAGCCGGAGGAAACCCGAAAGGTCCTGTTATTTCCTTCCACCTCCCTGGAGGTCTATAAATGGAACAGGCAGGATATCACAGGATTCCTGATTGCCGTTTTTGTGGTTTTTGTGGTTATAGGAACCTTATTCATGGTTGTTAATATGGGATCCTGACATGTATATACATAGGTCCATCTATCTTTTCCTCTTTATTCTTCAAATAAGTGCATGTACAGATGATTCCTCTTTGAATACCATTTGTATAGAAAACGATCTGTTTGTAAAATCTTTTATATGTAGCAGCAATAAAGCGGATGCGATCAGGCCCCAGTATAGGATGAGGCAGGATGATCGAATTCTCAACCATGAGGACTCGCCCTACTTTGAATTTGTAATCAATGGGGAGCTGGTATCCTCCGAAGATCAGCTGTGGGTTTTTAAGGAGATGAATAAACGCTTACTCCAGAACGATGGGATCGAATACACCCTTGAATTTCAGGGAATAAAAGGAGTAGTGAATGGACTGGGGCTCTTCATCAAGCAGCAGGTCTTCCCGAATTCCACGTTGGTCAGGGAGCAGCTTATTCTCCAATCCCACAAAGAGGAATTTGAATTAAAGAAGAGGGAAGGGGCAATGCATTTTATCTTCCCCTCTTACAAGCTGAAGATGAAGGAAGGAGAAAAGCCGGAATCCGTGGAGATCCGGATGGCAAGCTGGGAGAAACGGCCAACTGACTTTGATAGCTCAAAAAGGGGAAATCACATGTACTACCCGGAGCTGAATATATTGCCTTTTTCCGATTCTTCCTCTGTCCTGAAAGGGCCCATCCACATTCTGTCCTCAGATTCCTTAAGCTGGCTGACAGCATATGAACATGCATCCCAGGACCATACAGGGGGATTGCTGGATGAGGAAAAGATAGGCAGTGGTAAGCTCATCAATGATGCCATGCAGGGAACAAAAGGGGTCTTCAATTTTCCACTGAGAGATGAAGATTTTCGTTTTCTTGGAATCGGTGCGCGCAAAATCAATGATCAGATAACTGTCTCTGTTGAGGCCCTGAGAGGCGCTTATCTGGATGGGGAACTTATCGATCCGGAACATCCTTATGAGTCGGTATGGACCGCCACCGCTTTCTACGAGCAAAAGTCTTTGGACAGGGCTAAGGAGCTCATTAGACAATACCTAAGTAGTCAGATATGCGAGAATCCGGTTTCCAGGCAACCTGAGTTTTATTATAATACCTGGGGGATGCAGCGGGAGAATCCCGGAAGACCGCTCCGGGGTATATTGACCTACGACCGTATTTTTGAGGAGATTGAATATGCTGCCCAGATGGGAGTAGATATTTTCGTTCTGGATGACGGCTGGGAGCAGGCCATGGGTATCTGGACTCCTCACAGCGAGCGACTGCCTGAAGGCCTAGGACCCATTAGGGAGAGGCTTGATGAACATGGAATGAAGCTGGGACTCTGGTTCTCTCCCATGGGGATCGACTCAACAACTTCACGCTACAGGGGACATCAGGAATGGGTGATCCGGGATTCTGAGGGGAATCCAATCCTAGCCCAGTGGGGCCATCCAGCCTTCGATTTTGTAAGCGACTTTTTCGACCTATTTATTCAGGATTGTAAGGCGATGATCGACCAGGGTTGTCGCTTTATGAAATGGGATGCCATCAATACTTTTTATAGCAGCCTACCTGGTTTACATCACGGATCGGATGCATATGCTCCTGAAGAAATCAGGGCCAGGTATGAATTCCTACTTCCCATATACGTGGTAAAGGCCATGGAGGTCCTTACACAATATGAGCCGGAGCTGATCATTGAAATTGACCTGACAGAAGCACGCAGGGTAATGATCGGTTTGGCCCCCCTGAGCCAGGGGAAACTGTTTTTTATGAATAACGGAGCAAGTACCTACAATGATTACTCCACATACCGCACCATGTCCATGCGGACCATCGTCAACGAGTATGCAGGAATGATCCCGCTGGAGCTTTTTACCTATGCTTCTTATCCCCATAATATTGCTGGGTCTATGGAATACAACGTCCATAGTTCCCTGCTGGCCGGACATGGCTTCTGGGGCGACCTGTCTTTGATGAGCAGGGAGGAACGCGAATTTGTGGGGAAACAACTTGAAAAATCAAAAAGGATTCTCCCTTATATTTCCAAATCACTTCCATTGGTGCATGGTAATGTGGGTGACTCTCCGGAAATATACACAGTGATCAATGAAAATGAGGGAGCAGGGCAGGTTATTGCCTTTTCACAGGGGAAGGCCAGCAGCAGTATAGAGCACTTGATTAATCCTGCTAAGCTTCTGGCGGTACTTAATCAGCCATATCAGGTGAAGGATGGACTCTTAGGAATGGATTTAAGCTTTCCGGAAAAGGAATCAAGTAAAGCTATCTTTATACTTCCCAATAAGGGAACAGGAATATCCATCCGGTCTTCCAGTGTGCCACTTGAGGATACAAGGCTTGAAGATCATTTATTGATCTTTGAGGCACAGGGCGCGGGAGAGCAGACGATCTGCTGGCCTGCCATGCTGGGTAAACCGGAGGTAAAAGGCAATGTAGAAACTAAAATCAGGATAGATCGGGAAGAAAACAACTACCTGATTCATACATATATATATGGGAAGGGGGTAGTGGAAATTAGCCCCGGACCTCTTAAAGAATAGCAGAGCCATGAACCCAACTAAACAGATCATTCAATTTATTGCTTTCGTTTCACTTGTTTTATTTGGCATTCAGGCTTGTAAAACCAAGCATGATATTTTTATTGTTGTTGGCGAAAACGCAAATAAAACCGAGCAAGCTACAGCCTTACACTTAAAAACTGATTTAGAAAAGGTACTTGGCATTCCTGTTCAGCTTATGAGCGAAAAGGATGGTTTCCCAAGAGCTGATCAGATTTTGGTGATTGGTACACCTGCTTCGAATCGTATCATCGCCAACTTTGTTTCAGAAGAAACAATTATTTTATCAGAAGGCTTTCCCGGAAGCCGTGGCGGAATTTGGGCTACGGTAAACTACAAGGAGCAAAAAGTAGCTGTTTTAGCCGGCTCCGATGTGCAGGGGATGCAATATGCGGTTTACCAGTACTGTAAAGAAATTCTGGGTGTCGATCCCTTCGAATATTGGAGCGGGAAGACTCCGGAAGTAAATCCAAAGCTTGCTTTACTCAAGATCCCAGACAAGGTTATTAGTCCGCCCGAAATACCCATATTATGTTACTTCGAAAACGATGTGGACGAACTGGCAAACATAAAAAGCCCCAAGTTAGAATACGACTGGAAAAATTACACCGAACTGATTAATACACTGGTTCGAATAAAATACAATGCGATTCATCTTTTTGATATGCTGGGACGTCCCGAATTCTTTTTGCGTCCTGAATACCAAAAAATACGTCCCGATTACGACATCCGTATTTCCTACATCGACAGCATGATTAATTATGCGCACGAAATGGGGATGATGGTTCAAATTGATATGTCACTGGGTTATAAAATTAAACCCATGGCCCAGGACAAAGCAGATTGCTGGGAAAAAAATAAACAGGATTGGATTGATACCTGGAAATATTATTTTGAAGAAACACCCATAGCCAAAGCCGATATTTTTACGCTTCGTCCGCGCAACCAGGTGTGGGATTGGGAATACAAGAGCAGCTGTGGCGAAGACAAAGTCGATGTGTTTAACCAAGTCTACGCGGAGCTGGGCGATATCATTGACCAGTACAAAGCAGAAGCTATCAAAGTATGTATTTGCTACCACGATGGCATGGACATGTTTAACCATGGTTTTAATCCGCCTAAAGACTGGATTGTTGCCTGGTCGGACGATGGATACGCTGATTTTAAGTACTGGCCCGAAAGTACAAAAGGCTATGATTTTGGCACCTACATGCATGCGGGATTCTGGTTAAACCATACTGTTCACGATCCATATCCTGAAAAGCTCGATGCCATTATGAAACAAATGGTAAACGATTACGGAGCCAAAAAGTATTGTGAGGTTAACGGGCAGCAGTTTCGTCCCTTTCTGATAAATCTCGAGGCTTTCTCGCTTATTGCCGACAATGTCAATGCTTTCGATGGAGAGAAGTTTTATTTGGATTGGACCACACGATATTTCGGTCAGGAAGCTGGCAGGCATGCGCTTAATTCCATGAAGAAACTCCACGAGGCACAGTTCAATCGGGTGGGATATGTGCAGCATCTTTGGGAAATACGTGAAGCCATATCGTATTTAAGCAATAAACCGCTTGAACGCCCTGGGAAGGCCCCAATTCCATATGAATACCGGCGTGTTGAAAATGATTACGAACATGTTGCCGAAAGAATCTTGATCCTGAATGAGGCATTACAAGAAGCTGAAAAAGGAGAAAACATTATTGGTGCTGAAAACATATTCTATCACGACTACATTCTTTATCCTGTGCAGATATATGTTGATTTGTTGGAATTTGAGCATGTTTTACACCAAATGGCAAAAGACAAAAAACAATTTGAAGATAGCGGCGATAAAGCTAAGCTAGAAAAGGCAATTAACAGCCTGGATGCTACCCGGCAGACTTTAATAGTCGTTCATGATCGCTGTATTTCCGGCGATAAAAATCCTACTTGGGAGGGCTGGTACAATCCGGAAAACCGCCGTCCAAATAATGGTTTTCCAACACAGGAGATGTTGGATGCTATTGAGGTGAATTTAATGAGTTTGAAATAGATTGAACTATATGTGAAATACAGATGTGTACTTCCCCTTTTAGTAGTTTTCTTTGTTCCATTTGCACTAGTACCTTTCGGCATGGTGAAACTTTGTCCGGGGAATACAAGATTTGAAATTAGCACTCCTATCTTTGAGCATGTAAGCATAGACCCAAGCCATAAGTGGAAAAAAACAAGAAGTTTGAAATAATATCTCGTAACTTTTCTCCTGAAAATTTTAAAATATGAAATCAATGAAGCATTCAATTTATCTTCCTTTCCTATTTATTTTAGTTTTTGTTTCCTGCACTTCAAAGCAGAATGAAACAGTAGAAGCTGAAATAGAAACTGTAGATATGGTTTACAACCTACTTGATACAGAAAACTCTCGTTGGTTCTTTTTTTCTTCGGCTTGCCGGCCATTTGGAATGGTAAGCTTAAGTCCAGACACCCAAATTGGAGGAGCCTGGGGAAGTGGCTACAGATATAAAACCGATACCGTAAAAGGATTTAGTCATATTCATGCCTGGCAATTATCGGGTTTGTCAGTAATGCCAGTAGCAATTACGTCTGAAAACATGCAAAATATATTTACTGATTTCGACTCACATTTTAGTCACGAGACCGAAAAAGTAAGTCCGGGGTATCACTATTTGAAGCTGGACAGATATAATATTGATGCTGAAATTACCAGTACTAAACGCGTGGGTTTTCATAAGTATAGTTTTAAAGGAAAGGGAAAGCCGGCTGTATTGCTTAATTTGAATACTTTGCTTGGGCCATGTGAAAATATGGATGGGGTTATAGAGAAGACAGAGGGAAATACAGTTGTTGGAGAATTAACTAATGCTCCAACGCGTCGCCGACCAAAACCTACAAAAGTGTTTTTTCAGATTGAATTTGATAAACAAATTGCAAGCATAGAAAAGGATGAAACTACAGGGAATTTTTTGGTGGTTTTTGATGATGAGGTGGAGGAGATCCTGTTAAAAGCTGGGATTTCTTATACATCTGTTGAAAACGCTACCAATAATATTCAGGTTGAACTAGTTCACTGGGATTTTGCTGATGTAGTCAGAGAATCAAGGGAAGAATGGACCTCGTACCTCAACCGTATTCAAATTGAAGGAGGAAGTAAAAAGCAGCAAAAACGTTTTTACACCGACTTGTGGCACGGGCTTCAGGGACGCCGCATCATCAGCGATGCAAACGGGGCTTATCCTGATTACACTGGCAGCGAATTCCGCATTGGGCAAATTCCTCTAACTGAAAATGGTGAACCTGAGTTTAACCATTATAACTCCGATTCGTTTTGGGGTGCACAGTGGACCATCAACACGCTTTGGGGCCTGGTTTATCCCGAAGTTTATAAAGAATTTGTGCAGTCCTTAATGCAATATTATTCCGATGGTGGACTGATTCCTCGTGGCCCTTCTGGCGGGAATTACACCTTTGTGATGACTGGTGCCTCGGCGACTCCATTTATTGTTAGCGCCATTCAAAAAGGTATTGTTAGCGAAAACCTGCCGGAGATTTATGAAGCCTTAAAAAAGAACCACATGCCGGGTGGGATAATGGGAAAAGCAGGCTACGAACACAAAACAAATTTAGGTGGAGGCCTGAAACATTACATCGAAAACGGTTATGTGCCTTATCCAATCCCGGAAGGAAATTATGGCTTCCATCAGGATGGAGCCAGCTTAACCATGGAATATGCCTACCAGGACTGGACACTGGCACAGCTTGCCAAAAAACTGGGCAAGGATGAGGATTACCAGTATTTTATGAAACGCTCGTATAACTACAAAAATATTTACGACACTGAAACAACGTGGATGCGTCCAAAAGACATAAATGGCCTCTGGTTAGTTGATTTCGATCCCTACAATTATGAACATGGTTTTAACGAATCGAACGGAGCGCAATCAAGTTGGTTTGTGCCACACGATATTTCGGGATTGGCCGACTTGATGGGCGGAAAGGAAATGGCGGTAAAGAAATTAAACGAGCAATTTGAAAGTGCGCAGAAACTAGGTTTTACCTCGGGTGGGGCACACGATAAAGAATTGCATCCCGAGTACCGCCGCATTCCCATAAATTATGGAAACCAACCTTCCATGCAAACCGCTCAGGTATTTAATCAACTCGATCGTCCTGATCTGGCGCAATACTGGACACGAAAAGTGGTGGAAACTGCATTTAGCGGTCTGTCGCCAGCAACTGGTTTTAACGGCGACGAAGACCAGGGACTGATGGGCAGCCTTTCTGTTTTGCTAAAAATAGGTTTATTTCAAATGAATGGGGGATGCGAAGAAAATCCTGAATACCAGATTGGAAGCCCAATATTCGATAAAGTGACCATTCAGCTGGAAGATGGAAAAAAGCTGGTGATACAGGCTCCGGGTGCTTCCTCAGGAAAGCAGTATATTCATGGATTGAAACTAAACGGCAGAACCACACAGAATAACTTTCTGAACCATTTTGATCTGGTTCAGGGAGGAATACTTGATTTTGAGATGGGGGATTCCCCCCACAAGGATTAGGGGAACAGCAAGGAATCTATACCTTTCTCACTTAATAACTTAACTAATTAAACAATGAAAACTCGAACGTTGCTCAAATATGTAGGGCCCATATTCCTCCTTCTCCTGGTAGGACTGAAGGTTAAAGCCCAACCAGATGGTGATCAAAAGTTTAATGTACTTGATTATGGGGCGGTTGCCGATGGGAAAACGCTATGCACTTCAGCCATTCAGGACGCCATTGAAGCGGCCCATTTAAATGGAGGAGGAAGGGTGTTTCTGCCCTCGGGAAAATTCTTATCCGGGAGTATTATACTCAAGAGCGGTGTTACCCTCTTTCTGGATGCGGACGCCACCCTTCTGGGGAGTACCAATCCCAGGCACTATCAAAAGATTAACAATTGGAAGGCCCTGATTCTGGCCAATCAGGCCAGTGAGGTGGGCATTGCCGGACGGGGTGTGATCGATGGACAGGGCCGCGCACTGGCTTTGAATGTGGACAGCCTTCACCATTCAGGAGAAATGGTGGACCCAAATTACAATTACCGGCGGATGAGACCCAATGAAACCCTGAGGCCCGAATTGATCAATATGATGTCCTGCACTCAGGTGAAAGTGACCGGTGTCACTCTGAAGAATGCTTCCTGCTGGGTACAGACCTATGACCAGTGCTCCGGGCTGGAAATCGATCAGGTAAAGGTGTTTAGCAGAGCCTACTGGAACAACGATGGATTTGATATTGTGGATTGCCAGGATGTAAGACTGACCAATTGTGACGTAAATACGGCCGACGATGGGATCTGTTTAAAGTCCCATTCCGCCGACCATATCAATGACGGGGTCTATATCGCCAATTGCACGGTGAGGTCCAGTGCCAGTGCAATTAAATTTGGAACTGCATCACATGGGGGCTTTAAAAATGTGGTCATCGAAAACATTAGGGTCTTTGATACCTTTCGTTCGGCCATAGCCATTGAATCGGTGGATGGTGGAGTTATAGAGAATGTTTCCGTGTCGAATGTGATTGCAATGAACACCGGAAATGCTCTATTTATTCGATTAGGCCATCGCCAGGGAGAACAACCTGGCAGTGTAAAGAACATTACCATAAAGGACGTTTATGTACAGGTCCCTTTCGGCCGGCCAGATGCAGACTACGATATGCGCGGACCAGAAGTGGATTTTTTCCATAACCTCTTTCCTTCTTCCATTGCAGGCATCCCGGGCCACCATGTGGAAAACGTGGTGCTTGAAAACATTGAGATCAGGTATCCCGGTCGGGCTTCAAAAGGGATGGCCTATGTGCCCTTGAGCAGACTGGATCAGGTACCGGAGCAGATCGGGGAGTATCCTGAATTTTCCATGTTTCACGAATTGCCTGCCTGGGGGTTTTATGTGCGTCACGCCAGTAATATCCGAATGAAAAATGTGAAACTCTACCTGGATGAAGAAGATTTTCGACCTGCTCTTGTATTCGATGATGTGAATGGATTGAAAATAGAGGGTCTGGATCTTCCTGCACATGCAAAAGACCAGATCATCTTCAAAGAGGTGAGTGGCGAAGAAGTGGATGAACACTCCTCAAAACTCCTCAGGGTGTTGCCTTCTGAAAAGCCAGAGGAACAGAACTAGCCATTGCAAGATGTAATCCTATGAAACAAAAAGTAGCACTCGTATTGTCAGGAGGTGGTGCCCGGGGCATTGCCCATATTGGGGTGATTGAGGAACTGGAAAGTCAGGGATATGAGATTACCTCCATAGCTGGCACCTCCATGGGCTCGGTGGTGGGAGGGGCTTATGCAACAGGCAAACTGGATGTATTAAAGGAGTGGCTCTTTACCCTGGATAAAATGAAAGTTCTGAATATGGTGGACTTTTCATTCAGTAAGCAGGGACTGGTGAAAGGGGATCGGGTGATTGGCAAGGCGAAGAAGTTTATTGCGGATACCCAAATTGAGGAACTAAGAATTCCTTTTGCCGCCGTGGCCGTAGATCTGATCCACATGGAGGAGGTTGTATTTAGAAGCGGCAGCATGTATGAGGCCCTGCGGGCTTCAGTGTCTATTCCCACCATTTTTACCCCTGTGAAAACTGAAGATGGATTGTTGGTGGATGGAGGCGTCATGAATAATGTACCCATCGACAGGGTGGAAAGAACTCCTGGTGATATTCTGGTGGCTGTGGATGTGAATGCAAGTATTCCCGTAAATAAACCTGCCATTACAAAAAAGGAAGAAAAAGCCAGACAATCCAAATACCGCAAAAAGGTTGTGGAGTTCCAGCGCCACCTGCTGTGGAACGGGCCCAAAAAAAGTGGCCATAACCTGGGCTATTTTGATCTGATTAGTAAGACCATCAGTTTAATGACCCATCACACCGCCCGCCTATTGATGGAGCAGCATCCGCCGGATATACTCATTGAGGTGTCTCTCGATTCCTGTGAATTGTATGACTTTTACAAAGCAGAGGAGATGGTGGAACTGGGGAGGTTTGCTGCCCAGCAGAAGCTGTTATAATTCTGTTAAAATCTACCAATCATAGCCTGCGCCAATAATTATTGATAGTTTTGTACTGATCAGTACAGTATAAAAATGAAACACGATATCAATACGGTAATAGAAACAGGCCGGGAGCTATTCCAATCCCAGGGTTATTTTAACACGGGTACCGAAGAGATCCTGGAGAATAGTGGATATCCAAGGAGTTCGTTTTATTACCATTTTAAGAGCAAGGAGGGCTTTGCCATTCAGGTTTTGGAGAAATATGGAGCCTCTGCAGCTACTTTTTACAGGGAGCAACTTTTTGGAGATCCTGAAGCTGATGCTGTGGATCGAATCTGGAGTTTCTTTGAAACGATGATAGATCTGGCCGTTGAAAAAAATTTCAAGTCAGAATGCCTGGTTCAGAAGTTTTCCATAGAATGTGCTGGTATGAACGAAAACTTGCGGACCACAACCCGGAATCAGATCCATAAAATGTTGGATGTATTGCAAGAGTGTGTCCTTGAGGGTCAGCAATACGGAGGAATTCGAGAGGACCTGGACAGCAGGGAGGTGGCTGAATTGATACAGTCCCAGCTTTATGGCTCCTTTATCCTTGGAAGGCTCTCGGGTGATGGAGAGGGGATGAAAAAAAGCCTGAAAAGCACAATTGGGTACATACAAAAATTAAATAGCTAATTATCATGAAGAAATATCAAAAGACAGCCCTGGTGACCGGGGCAAATTCTGGAATTGGATTCGATACAGTTGAACAACTAGCTAAACTTGGATATGAAAAAATCATTATAGGGGCAAGGACACTTGAAAAAGCAGCTCACACCACAAAATTGCTTAAGGAGAAGGGTTATGGGGATATATTCGCTTCACTGGCCATGGACACTTCGGATGTGGACTCCGCAAAGCGTGCTTTTGAGCAGATCAAGAGGTCGGGATTTAGAATTGATCTGTTAATTCTAAATGCGGGTTCTGTCTCAGCCGGACTGGAAAAAAACAAAGATGGGGTGGATCTCACTTTTGCATCCACCCTGGTGGGACATCATGTGTTGACCATGTTGCTGCTGGAGAATAGAATACTGTCTGACCATGCAAACATAGTGATTGCAGGCTCAGAGGCGGCCAGGGGAGATGTGCCTGGTATGAGCCTTCCGGATTTGGATAAAATCAGTAAAGAGGTTTACCAAAACAATATGCAAGCTACCCTGGAAGCATTTGCAAAAGGCTACTCGGTGGGGGAATACAATGTAATGAAAGCCTACTCGGTAGCTAAACTTTATGTGGCCTGGTGGGCATCCATGTTAAATGAGAAATTGCCTGAAGGAATCAGGGTTTTTGCCATTTCTCCTGGGAGTGTTCCATCCACCAACTTTGCACGTCACCAATCCTTCCTCATGAGGAATGTCCTCTTACCCTTAATGAGTACGGTGGGCAGGTTTATGTCAGCCGCAGGCCCGGTTTCAGCTGCGTCGGAGCGATATATCTCTTCTATGAAGATGCCCGATGAAAACAGTGGTAAGTTTTATGCTTCTCCAGCCGGTAAGATGATCGGTACGCTTACCGAACAAAAGACAGCATACCTGGCTGACGGCAACATGAAGTTTTCGGCATGGAATACCATTGTGAAACTTTCAGGGGGAATAGACTATAACATGGAAGAAGATTCATCCATCAGTTCATTTAAGGAAGAGCGACAATCAGCCTAGGGGGTGTGACCCTACTTTATCCCAAAAATCTTCTCTACCTCAGTGCGGTAACTTTTGCCCACAGAAAGGTGAGTGCCACCGATTTCTACCCGGTTGCCTTCCAGGCTTTCTATCGCGTGAATGGAGACGATAAAGGATTTGTGAATGCGAATAAAGTGTGAGGAGGGAAGTTGCTCCTCCAGGTCGCGCAAAGAGGCCAATGCGGTGATGTTCTTCTTTCTGGTGTGAAAGGTCACATAAGCTTTCTGGCCTTCGATATAGATCAGATCTTCATAATTGATCTTATAAAGCTTGCGGTCGGCCCGAATAATCATATGGTCCTCTTTCAATTGGGGCTTCAAATTTACGTTACCCGTTTCCACTGTTCCTGACTGAACCTTCTGGTCCTTTTCAAACAGCTCCTGCACCTTATTCACAGCTTTCAGGAAGCGCTCAAAAGAGAAGGGTTTCAGCAGGTAATCTGCCACGTTTAGTTCATAGGCCTGGAGTGCATACTCTTCATAGGCCGTGGTCAATACCACATAAGGTGCCTTTTCCATGGTTTTCAAGAACTCAATCCCTGTAATATCGGGCATCTGGATATCCAGGAAGAGTAGGTCCACCTCTCCCGATTTAATCAACTCCATGGCCTTCAGGGGAGAATTGTAGTCTCCCACCAGCTCCAGCGTGGGGAGTTTGGATACATAGTCCTTCAGGTATTTCCTGGCCAGGAACTCATCGTCAATTATGGCACATCTCAGCTTCATGATTGCTTGATTTTCATCTCTATCTCAAAAATATTGTTTTCATCCTTGATCTCCAGGGAGCTGGTTCCGGGATAAGTAAGTTCAAGGCGACTTCGTACATTTTCTATCCCCACTCCGCTGCCCGGTGAATGGCCATTTTCGGGATGGGTATTGACTATTTTAAAGGAGAGTTCCTTACCTGCAGTAGTAAGCTTGATTTCCACCCTGGCATCATCCTGATCCTCGATTTTACTGTATTTGAAACTATTTTCCACAAAGGGGATAAAGAGCATGGGGGCAACTCTGAAGCCTTCATCGATCCCATCGAAATCCAGGATGATTGCCTGTTCATGAGGCGATTTCATCTGTTGAAAAGCAATATAATTCTTAATATAATCAAGCTCGGCACCCAGGGTCACTTCATCCCGGCTACAGTCATAGTAGACATAACGCAGCATATGGGAGAGCTTCAATACGGCTTCGGGTGT
>RCNC010001049.1_pt1 | contig 18427 bp, 12 predicted proteins | sample 2041301 | NCBI WGS metagenome assembly RCNC01 (sample SAMN09708231, study PRJNA481090) | Marine sediment metagenome, whole genome shotgun sequencing project. | biome: marine sediment; feature: ocean; material: sediment; isolation source: Sewage treatment plant 13A marine sediment (STP13A) ... | reverse complement strand
TCGAGACTGAAGGCTTTCACCCTTAGTGTGGATGGTAAGGGAGAAGACCTGAAGCAAGCACGTGAATTTTTAAAGGCCCTCAAAATGGAGATTTTTCTTGAACCCATTGAGATTGAATCGTCAGAATTAGACTGGAAAAAAGCTATTAATGTTGTTGAAGACTATAAACCGCTTGATATACAGTCTGCTACAATGAACCTGGCTATTCTCCAGGGAATCCGTTCCCGTTACCCGGATTGGAAATATATTATTGATGGTGATGGCGGTGATGAAAATCTTAAAGATTATCCTATCGAAGAAAACCCTGAACTAACCATACGTAGTGTATTGAATAATTTAATGCTCTATCATGAGGGCTGGGGGGTTGGAAAAATGAAACATTCATTGACTTATTCTGGCGGATTAAGCAGAGGTTATATGCGTACCTACACACCTTCAGACAAACTGGGTTTTGAGGCTTTCAGTCCTTATACCCTGGAAAACGTGATTGAAATTGCTGAAGGTATACCATTTATTGAAATGACAGCCTGGGATCATGAAAAGCTTTATGAATTGAAAGGACAGGTAGTAGCAAGTGGTGTTAAGACTATCACTGGCATGGACATGCCTGTTTATATGAAAAGAAGATTTCAACATGGTGTAAGTTCCATGGATACCTTTAATTCGCATTTTCCTGAAAAAGAAATCGAATACCGAAAAGAGTTCCTGGCGATTTATGAGTAATATTCCAGGGTTTAATATAGACAGTCAATGGATTTTAACCCGTCGGGGAAGTAAAAACCCAGTTGATCCTTTTAAACCCTATAGCTATTTCAATGAAAAGGAGTGTACTCCTTCGGGTTCCATTGAAGAAGTTTCTACAATCCTTCTTGTCAATAATGAATGTCCTTTCCGTTGTTTGATGTGTGACCTCTGGAAGAATACCACAGATGAACCAGTTCCGGCAGGTGCTATTCCTGAGCAAATCAAATTTGCTCTTTCCAGACTAAGTCCCGCAAAACATTTGAAGTTATACAACAGTGGTAGTTTCTTTGACCCTCGAGCCATTGCGATAAGTGACTATGAAAAAATCGCTTCACTGCTTCAAGGATTCGAAACTGTTATTGTTGAAAGCAGACCAAATTTTATAAATGAAAACAGCCTGCTTTTTAATAAACTGCTAAAACCTGAGCTCCATGTGGCTATAGGCCTAGAAATAGTGCATCCACAAGTTCTTCAAGAGCTAAACAAACAGATGACTCTGGGCAATTTTGAACAATCTGTAAGTTTTTTGCGGACAAATGGGATTACAACCCGTGCATTTATATTGCTTCGGCCTCCCTTTCTTTCAGAATCCGAAGGTGTAATTTGGGCTAAGAAGTCAATTGATTATGCGTTCGAAACCGGAGTAAATTCTTGTATTATTATTCCTGTAAGGGCCGGAAATGGAGCACTGGAAGATTTGGCCTCAAGCGGGTATTTTGAATCACCAGATGTTAAATCTCTTGAAAATGTAGTGGAGTACGGAATCAGGCTAAAAAAGGGTCTCGTATATTCTGATCTCTGGGATATCGACAATTTTTCAACATGTAAAAAATGCATGGAAGCAAGAAAGAATAGATTACTAAGCATGAATCTGAGCCAGCTACCGGTGCCTCCTATTTCATGCAGCTGTTCAAATTGAGCTTATTATGCAATATTTACAGAATCAACTCATTACAATCATATTATTTTTTATGTTTCAAATTTCAGATAAAATGTCCTGAAAGTTTGATTTCCAGCTGGCTCCAGTTAAAATAATGTTGACAAACATATGGTTGATTTTAATAATTTTTTAATTTTGCTTATTCAAAATTTGTTCATAGATATACTTATAAATAAAATATGGTTAAAAAGCCTAAGAGATTATTTTCACTAAACAGGGGCATCCTCATAGCATCACTTGGTTTATTTGGAGTTTTTTTAATTTCCTGTGACTCGAATAATAATTCATCTTCCAAGTCAAAAAAAGTATCTGAATTAAAACTCCCGGCTGCAACGGATGACTTTTACCAGGAAATTATTGAGTTTTCTGGTATAGATTTCAAGCATACTATCGGAGATGACCATTTGAGTAATCTCGTAGAATCAGTAGGAGGTGGTGCAGTCTTCCTGGACTACGATCAGGATGGATTTCTCGATATATACATGAGCAATGGGAATTACACTGAAAACCTAAGTATGAACGAAGATAATCCAGCAATTACTAATTCAGAAAATCATCTTTTTAGAAATCTTGGGAATGGCACATTTGAGGATGTTACCAAAAGTGCCAAGGTAGGTGATAAAGGATATGGAATGGGTATGACCGTTGGAGATTTTGATAATGATGGCTACCCTGATATTTATATTAGCAATTATGGACCCAATGTTCTTTTTCACAACAATGGAAATGGAACCTTTTCTGATGTAACAGAAACAGCTGGTGTTGGGGGAAAAGAATGTAGTGTTGGTGCAGTTTGGCTTGATTATGATAACGATAGTCACCTGGACTTATATGTTGGCAACTATATTGATTTTGACCCGCAGTACAATTATTACTACGCCCCCGATGGTTTTCCCGGCCCCATGGCTTATGACGGGCAACCGGATCTGCTGTATCACAACAATGGTGATGGTACCTTTGCTGATGTAACCACGGAAATGGGTGTTTTTAACAGAGATGGAAGGGCAATGGGAGTTGGAGCTGCAGATTATGACAATGATGGATTCGTAGATATCTTTGTATCAAATGATCATATGGTCAATTACCTTTACCACAATGATGGAGGTGAAAAGTTTGAGGATCGCGGAATAATGTCTGGAGTTGCATTCAACCAGGTAGGGGAAGCCACTATTAGTATGTCTGTTGATTTTGCCGATTACAACAATGATGGCTTAATCGACCTTTTTGTATCAGACGATGTATATTGCTCATTGTATAAGAATGAAGGAAACGGTGTTTTTAGCGAAATGTCATACAACTCTGGAATTGCCGTAGCCTGTGGACAATTTGTTGGCTGGGCCTCATCTTTTCTGGATTACGACAATGACACAGATCTCGATTTATTTAAAGTTAATGGTGAATTAAAGCATCTATACGGTCAGGAAGATCAGTTATTTGAAAATGATGGAAATGGCAAATTTATTGATATTTCAATTGATCGAGGCGCCTATTTTCAGGAAGAAAAAGTTGGCCGGGGTGCCTGTTTTGGAGATTACGACAATGATGGTGATATTGACGCTTATATTGTCAATCTGAATGATCATGGAGCCTTGCTTCGCAACAATAAAGGAAATCAAAAGAATTGGATATCCTTAAACCTCATAGGTGAAACCAGCAACAGGGATGGGAATGGTGCCAGGGTTACATTAATTTCAGGAGGAGTAAAACAATATGCGCAAAAGAAAAGTTCAAGTGGATATCTTTCACAAAACGACCCAAGACTACATTTTGGTTTAGATAATAATGAAATGGTTGAAAGTATTGAAATAATTTGGCCATCTGGAAAAATTCAGATATTGAAAAACATTAAAGCTGGACAATATCTCACCATAAAGGAATCTGAATCAACAACTCCATGAGTATTAGAAAAGCAATTATTTCAACTGTTTATATAATTGCCCTTGGATTAAGTGGCATTTTCCTGTCTTCATGCACTGGGAAGCTATCTGGTGACGATCTGATTGTTTTTACAAAGCTTGCTCTGGATAATTTTGACACCCAAAAAGATGATATAATACACAAATTCCGAGAAGCACAAATAGTTATGCTTAATACGGATAAGCCAGAAGGGTCTGAAAATGTATTAACATCTGATTTTTATTCAGCTTGTTCACCTGATATTTCTTATGATGGAAGTCGTATTCTTTTCACAGCTCAGCAAAATGAGAACGATAGCTGGCAGGTATGGGAGATGAATTTAAAAACCGGGAAATCAACTCAAAAAACTGATTTTGTAGAATCATGTTTTGGCCCGGCATATCTTCCAGGGGACAGAATGGTATTTAGTAAACAATTAGCTGATGTGGGTACGGGATCGGCGATGGCCCTCTATACTATGAACCTGGATGGAACAAAAATTAAACAAATAAGCTTTCAACCACATCTGGACTATACATCAACCATTTTGCGAGATGGCCGAATACTGATGTTGACAAAACAAATATTTCCATCCCAAGGAGAAATGATGTATCTGGCAATGAGACCCAACGGGACAAAAGCTGAGTTGTTTTATAAGGGAGATAATAAGAGCAAGCTGAACCATCAGGTTCATGAAACAGAGGAAGGACAGGTATTTTTTACAGAACGGGCAGATGGAGATGATAGTAAAATCGATATAATATCTGTTCATCAGAATAGGCCTCTTTTTTCTAAAATAAATCATACTGCTGAATTAGCTGGTAGCTTCTACTCAGTATTTCCTGAATCAGATGGAAGAATAATTGTTTCCTATCGTGCCTCCAATGAGGAAGCTATTGGACTTTATTATTTTTCCCCTGGTGATAAATCTCTGCTAAAACTGTACAATCCTCCAGGCTATCACCTTCTCGAATCCCGGAAAGTTGAAGCATACCAGCGGCCACGCAATTTACCGGATGAAGTTGATCCGAAAATTACTACAGGTCAACTTTTATGCCAGGATATTAATGTTATTTCACCACAAGCAGATTCACTAAATCAAGTTATAGCACATGCCTCAAAAGTTGAGGTACTGGGAATAGACGAAAGTATGGGTATTGTAAGTGTTGAGGAAGATGGTTCTTTTTACCTTAAAATAATAGCTGATACACCATTTAGATTACAGACTCTGGACGATAGTAATAGTGTGGTTCAGGGCCCATCGGGGTGGATTTGGGTGCGGCCATTTGAACGAAGGGGCTGTGTAGGGTGCCACGAAGACCCGGAGCTCACTCCGGAAAATTTAGTACCTTTGTCAGTCAAGAAAGCTCCCATTTCAATACCCATTGAAGTTTCTCAATCACCTTAAGTTATTTATTGACCTGTTTTTTGAAAAAAAGATGAAGTTGAAAAATAAAATAATTTTTATCGTTGGTGTTATTGTAGTGCTTGGTTTATTAAGCATCCCATTTCATAAGTTGGCCAGGAAGCATGTAAGTTATATTACTGCAGTAGAGGACCATCCTGTATATTGTGTTTCATGCCATTTATATAAGAATAAGAATAGTGTCTTTTCAAACTTCATTAATGAAGATTATATTTCTCCCTTTAATTTGAACATTTCTGCTGATGGAAGTAAACTATATGTAATTGGCCAGGAAAGCAATGTTTTATTGGTTATCGATGCGAATGAGAACAAAGTTCTTGATAAAATCCCTGTAGGTGTAAAACCGCATAGTGTTACATTAAGTGAAGATGGGCAAATTGCTTATGTTAGCAATCAATGGGCTGACAATATTTACAAAATTGATCTATCCCAATCAAAAGTTATTGACACCCTTAGAGCAGGTAGTGGCCCGGCTGAAATAAAGCTCAGTCCTGATGAAAGATTCCTTTATGTTGTTGATTCATATTCGTCTGAAGTTTCAATTGTAGATCTCCAAACCAAATCTGAAATAAAAAGGATGATGGCAGGAAATAATCCGGTCGCGGTTGAATTCTCACCAACTGGAGATAAAGCCTATGTTACAAGTAGAAGAACACTCCCCATATCAGCAGATGCTCCACCTTTAACAGAACTCACTGTTATTAATACATCTTCTCAAAGGGTTGAGGAGCGTAAGATATTTGAGAATGCGTATATAATGGAGAATATTGCCTTTACTCCTTCAGGAGATTTGGCAATTGCAACTCTTATCAGGCCAAAAAACCTTATTCCTTCTGTTCAGGTTGAAAAAGGATGGATGATGACACATGGCATCGGGATTGTTGAACAGGGTGGCAAGGGCAGAATGATTCAACTTCTAACGGATGAACCAAATGCATATTATTCTGATCCTTTTGATATAGTTATTGCCCCCGATGGTAAAAAAGCTTTTATCAGTCATTCTGGTGTAGATTATATTACAGTTATTGATGTTGATGCAATTCGTACATTATTAACAGAATCAAGCCAGGAAAAGCTCGATATGTATTCAAATCATCTTGGAATTAGCAGCCAGTATGTCCTTAAAAGAATTCCTACCGGGGCAAATCCCAAAGGCCTGGTACTTTCTCCAGATGGAGATTATCTATATGTGGCCGAAAGGCTGGAAGATAGAATCTCTGTTATCGATACAGATTTAATGGAGACTGTAAAAACAATTGATCTTGAAGGGCCTTCCAGAATTACTGTTAATCGTCAGGGACGAAGATTATTTAACAATTCTGGACACACATTCCAAAATCAGTATGGTTGTTATACCTGCCACCCTGACTCACATGAAGATGGCCTGGTATACAATATGGCTGGTAAAGACATGGGGCGAAATCTTGCCAATACGCAAACATTGCGCGATATCGGGGAAATCCCTCCCTACAAATGGAATGGGAAAAACTCAAGTGTTTATAAACAGGATGGCATGCGTTTTTCAACAATATTAACCAGAACAGAAGCTTTTAATTATGATGATCTAGATGCTTTAGTAGCCTATATCATGACAGGTATCGACAATCCACCAAACCTCAGGTATAATCCCAATGGAGAATTAACCCAGGCACAAAAGCGTGGCAAGACTATTTTTTACAGAACAGAAACAAATTTAGGGGAAGAAATTCCAATTGATAATCGCTGTGTTACCTGTCATCCTCCACCCTATTTTACCAATATGAAGATGGTAGATGTAGGTACTCTGGCAGAAACAGATGATCCAATGTTATTCGATTCCCCCCAATTGAACAATATTTATGAATCAGCACCTTATTTACATGATGGAAGGGCCGCCACTCTGGAAGAAATTTGGACCATGTTTAATGATGAGGATAAGCATGGTGTTGCCAATGATATGTTAAAAGACCAGCTGAACGATCTCGTTGAATATCTTAAATCTTTACGGGATGCTAAATATTATACCAATGTGGATGCGTATAAAAAAGATATTGATCCATACGAAGCTGAAATTAAATCTGAAAATTCAAATGGTAATGAAAGTTATAGATAAAGTTTTGTCTAAAGGATTTGTAACCTTCCTTTTGGCAGTTATAGTTATTTCTTTGTCAGGATTTTACATCCACAAACCCCTTGTTTCGAAAGACAAAAATTCCAGGTACAAGCAATATGAAAATATAGAAATTTACAAAGAAAAAGAAATAGATAGAACGGCTCAAACCAGTTCCATGCCTATTTATGGAAATTGGAAAACCTTCACCAAAAAAGACGGATTACCGGCAGATAAAGCTTATTGTGTACGAATTGATGGAGACCGGGTTTTTGTTGGAACAAGTGCCGGCTTAGCCGTTTATGAAAATAATGAATGGCGGACTTATACTGTTGAAGATGGTTTGGCTCACCCGGGTGTTCTATCAATTGATATAAGCGAACTTACAGGCGATGTATGGCTTGGCACTCTTGGGGGATTAAACAGGTGGTCAGCCGGCAGATTTGAAACATTTACGCAATTTAATAGTGGCCTTCCCAATGATGTTATATATTCGGTTGTGTGTGATGGTAAAGATGTTTGGGTTGCTACTGGGGGTGGTGCCGGGCATTATGATACTTATACCGGTGAGTGGGGTATATATACAGAAAGAAATGCTCCAATGCATGAACCATGGACCTATGGAGTTTGTGCAGGTGGAAACAAGATATTTATCGCTGCCTGGGGTGGAGGAGTAATCGAATACAATAAGGAAACTGAAAATTTCAGAGATTATGTAGATCCAGATGGAGAAATGGAAATTGACCTGTTTCCGGATGATGGTGTTGTGCATGATATTACAACCGGGGTATCATATGGGGATGATATTCTTTGGGTAGGAACCTATTTTGGACTAAGCCGCTATGATGGCTTACGATGGAAAGGTTATTTTGATCATGACAGCGGTTTATTGAGTAATTTTATCAACTTTGTGAAAGCCGATGGCCCCGTTGTTTGGCTATGTACTGATATAGGACTAAGCAGCTTCGATGGAGAAACCTGGGTATCCTACCAGAAGAATGAAAACGATAAAAAAGGGAAAATATTGATTAGCAATGGCAAGGAAACTGAAGAAATGCCTGCAGCTACCTCTCTCTCTCATAATTTCGTCATTGGAGTAGATCTTCAAGGTGATGAAATATGGCTGGCTACTTCAAAGGGCATTTGCCGTGGTGAAAAGCTTAAATAATACTATTTGAAGTAGAGTTTTATTTAATTTGATAAGGATAATAAAAAATAAGATAATCATGAACCACAGAGTACTTTCATTTACATTTTCTGTCCTGATGGCTTTATGCCTGGTGGTCGATTCAAATGGGCAGGATAAAAAAGTGAATTATGGAAAAACTCCAGATGAATTAATTCCCTATGGTAGATTTCAAAAGGCTTACATTAATTTCTTTGATGATCCTATGGAATTTAACGGTGCCGGACGGGAAAAAGTTCCTCCAACTGATCTTACAGAAGTTAGGATTGGACTTTTAGGTCCCCTGGAAGGCTCAGTATTGTCGCCTCAGGGTATTCAAATGTTACAGGGAGCTACACTTGCTTTAGAAGAAGCCAATAAAAAGGGAGGATACAAAGGTATTCCTTACAAAATATTGCCACATAATGATGTTGGATTATGGGGGGCTGCTGCCAATGAGGTGGTAAAAATGAATGATGAGAAGGTTTGGGCCTTTTTAGGTACCATTGATGATATTAATACTCATGTAGCTCTAAGAGTGGCTCTTAAACTGGAACTTCCGATGGTTAATTCAGGAGATCCCGATCCCACACTAACTGAAACACGTATTCCATGGATGATAAGAATTATAGGAGATGACAGACAAAGTAGCTATGCACTTGTAAATCATATTTATCGTGAAAAAGGTCATTCCAGGGTTGCCGTATTGCGGGCCGACAATCGTTATGGCCGCGTGGGTGTCATGGAGTTTCGGGATGCTGCCCAAAGAATTGGGTTTCCTCTTGTTTTAGAAATTCGTTTTGCAGATGGAGATAAAACTTTTACCACTCAATTGGAACGAATTAAAAACTCGTCACCCGATGCAGTATTATTATGGGGTAATGCCACAGAAACAGCCCTTATTGTAAAAGAAATGCGTGAGATGGGAATGAATCAACCCGTTTACGGCTCCGATAGGTTAATGTCACCTGAATTTCTGGAGATAGCCGGGAAGGATGCCGAGGGGGTGGTCACTACCTGCCAGTACAATCCAAACCTGGATATTCCTGAATTAAAAGCATTCCAGAAAAACTACAAGAATAGATTTGGGATAGAACCCGATGTGTTTGCAGCCCATGCTTATGATGGAATGAATATTATTTTTGAAGCAATTCAAATTGCCGGATTAAACCGAGCATTAATAAGAGATGTATTGACTGATCTAAAGACATTTCAAGGTTACCAGGGTGTCACCGGTGAGCTTATTCTTGATGCTTCCTGGAATGATATTGGACCAATTTGGATGACTGAAGTAAAAAATGGTAAATTTGAATTTTATCCTGCTCCTCCCCTGGTTCAGGAAACTTCATTAAATACTGTTCGTAACGGTAATTGAGAATTATAATAGTACGATGGAAAGACATATAGAAGAAGAGAATCAAAAACATTCCAACACTTCCCCTGAACCTCTGGTATACAGGCAGGCCGATAGTAAGAATACGGTTGTGAATGTAAATGGTATAGAAATTGGAGGCGAAAAAATAGTAATCATTGCCGGACCCTGTGCGGTTGAGTCTAAAGAGCAATTGTTGGAAACGGCCAAACTAGTTTCTTCTGCAGGAGCTGTTATATTGCGCGGAGGTGCTTATAAACCAAGGACTTCCCCATATAGTTTCCAGGGCCTGGGTGAAGAAGGACTTAAATATCTTAGCCTGGCCAGAAAGGAATCAGGGCTTTCTGTAGTGACAGAAGTTATGGATACCCGCCAAATGGATCTGGTTTGTCAATATACTGACATTGTTCAGATTGGCTCCAGAAATATGAGTAATTTCCCCTTACTCAAAGAAGCTGGGAAATGCGGAAAACCTGTTCTCTTTAAGCGTGGACTCATGGCAACTATTGATGAGTACCTTATGGCTACTGAGTATATCCTAAGTGAAGGGAATAATCAGGTTATTTTGTGTGAAAGAGGAATTCGAACATTCGAAAACTCAACCAGGAACACTTTGGATTTGAGTGCCGTACCGGTCTTGAAAAGAAAAACTCATTTGCCAGTTATTGTTGACCCCAGCCATGGAACGGGGTATAACTGGATTGTACCTTCCATGGCTAAAGCCGCTGTTGCAGTTGGGGCCGATGGGTTGATGATTGAAGTACATTCCAAACCTGGAGATGCCCTAAGCGATGGTGCTCAATCTCTTTACCCGAAGGATTTTGTTCAATTGATGAGTGATCTTGATAAGATTGCCCAGGCTGTTGGAAGGGAAATATTTCATCATTGAAGCTTACTTTAAACTCTAAAGGCAGGAATATTATTCAAAAGAAAGCAGCCCTCCTCTTTTAAACTGTTGTAAGGTCGATTCCTATTAAACCTAAGAACATTTAATGATTCAATCTAAAATATTATTGCAGTTCGGCCTGCTCCTAGCCTTTTTAACCGGATCTACAAGTGTGATTCATTCGGGTTTGGGTTATTTTACAGATCAAAACAAATCAAATTTTAATACTTCAAAACAGGATAGCATTAGAATTGGTCTATTGATTCCTGACCAGCAAACTTTGTCCGCAAAACACGGGGCTGAACTGGCCATTCGAAGGGCAAATGATAAAGGAGGGTATTCTGGCAAAAATTTTAAGCTAATAACACGTTCTGTGGAAGGTCCCTGGGGAGCTGGCTCAAAAGAATCAGTAAACCTTGTTTTTGAGGACGAAGTGGTTGCCATTCTGGGTTCTCTGGATGGTAGAAATGCACACCTTGCAGAACAGGTTGCCACGAAAGCACATATTGTTTTCTTATCGACCCGTGCAACCGATCCAAGCCTTTCACAGGCTTTTGTCCCCTGGTATTTCCGTTGTTTGCCCAGCGACAAACAACAGGGCGAAGCTCTTTTCCATGAAATTTATGAAAAGAAATTAATGAAAAATGTAGCCACAATAGCAAGCTCAGATTATGATGCAATGCTGGCTGCCAACACATTCTCAAAAATTTTAGTAGCTGAGGGGAAGAAAGCTCCAGAACAGATTTTTTATACATCCACTTTTGAGGCTATAAAGGAATTTCTAATCCTATTAAAAACAGCAGAAATTGAATCCATTGTTTTTTTTGGTAAAGCTGACTCCTCACTAAAGATCATTGAACAAATTAGAAAAAGAGAATTGCAACAACATATTTTTGGAAATTTATCACTTCTTGAGGATGAAAGTATTTTAAAATCTGCTGGTTCCATTCTTGAAGGAGCCATAATTGTATCTCCCAATCATTATAACACCCTACAAGGTAGAAAACTCAAGCAGGATTTTATAAAGGTTTATGGATATTCGCTGGATATGGTAGCTGCATATGCATTTGATGGCATGAACTTAATTCTGGAAGCCATTGGTAAAGGAGGATTTAATCGTGAAAAAATACGGGATTCACTTTCACAAATTAATTATAAGGATGGAGTTACCGGTGAAATTCATTTTGATGACACGGGTAATCGAATGGGAAAAGTTGGCCTAATAAAGGTAAAAAATGGCAAAGCAGTAAACATTCACTAAACTCTAATTTGGTCTTAACTAATATCCTTACATGGAATTCCATTTTCTCAATATATAGATTGAAACAGGTATACCCTATTTCACTTTATATCGCTTTGAAATAGCTTAGCTCTAAGATATTCTTCTTCAAGCAATCACCCTGAGTAATTTCTATTTACCGAAAAATGTAGAAATGCTATAATTTTAGCCATTTAATAGCTATTTTTATTAGCTTAAATACTATGCGCTTCTTCATGAAAATCAATTAAAAAAGCTATGAAATTAATCTATTGGCTATTCGTTGCAATTTTTGCACTTTCCCTTTCAGGCTGTAATCTTTCAAATAGCGATAAACAATCGGGAATTGATGATTCGAAAATGGCAACCAATGATGCTTATGCAAGTCGAAAAACAAAATCTAAAATAGATTCCTTAACTAAAGTCGGGTTTGAAATTATTGACCTGCATGCTCATTTAAAAGGGGGTCTGACTGTTGAGCAATTGTTAAAGCATTCAAAGAAAACTGGTATAAAGTACGGCATTGCTGCAAACTGCGGAGTTGGATTTCCAATTCAAAACGACTCTGCACTCAGTGCTTATTACTATTCCTTAAAAATGTATCCGGTATATATAGCAATGCAGGCAGAAGGAAGAGAATGGGTAAATCTATTCTCTCCTGATTCAATTGCTATGTTTGATTATGTTTTCACCGATGCCATGACCTTTACCGATCCGAATGGTAAAAGAACCCGCTTATGGATGAATGATGAGGTAGATATTATCGATCCCGAGGTATTCATGGAGTTCTACGTAAAACAGATCGTAAAAATCATGAGTAATGAGAAGGTCAACATTTATGTTAATCCAACATTTTTACCCGAAATTATCAGGGATCAGTACGATGCACTCTGGACAGATAATCGAATTAATGCAGTGGCTAAAGCGCTGAAAGAAAATAATATTGCTTGTGAAATAAATGCCAGGTATATGATTCCATCTGCCCATTTTATTAAAATGGCCAAAAAGGCTGGAGTTAAGTTCACAATGGGAACCAACAATGGAGGGGCTGATCTTGGATATCTTGAATATAGCCTGGCTATGATAGATGAATGCGATCTTACTCCAGATGATTTTTGGAAACCAGAAAAAAAATAATTTACCTCAAGTATGTATTTTAGAAGAACTCTATTCAATTTTAAAATACTCTTCCTTTCACTTCTGGCCTTTTGCACAAATAATAATTGTGCAGTGTCGCAGGATCTTGCATTGGGACTTTTTGAAGCACATGGTGATATTGGAAACAGTGAAATAAAAGGAAATGTTCATTACAATAGTACAAGCCAGGAATATATAATTGAGGCTTCAGGCGAGAACATGTGGTTTGGTTACGACGAATTTCATTTCTTATGGAGACAAGTAAAAGGGGATTTCATTTTAAGAGCCCAGGTTGAATTTGTTGGCGAAGGTGTAGATACTCACAGAAAATTGGGCTGGATGATTCGTGAATACTTAGAGCCAGATTCTCCACATATAAATGCCTGCGTGCATGGGGATGGCCTTACTTCCCTGCAATTCAGAAAAACAACTGGCGGAGATACAGAAGAAATTCAATCTGAAATGATAGCACCTGAAATTATCCAACTGGAAAGAAAGGGAAATATATACAGAATGAGTACAGCTCATTTTGAAAATCGAGATTTCGATACTGTAGAATATGAAATTAATATGGGAAATGAGGTATATTTTGGACTCTACGTTTGTTCACATAACAAAGAGGTGACTGAAAAAGCGATCTTTCGTGATGTTCGAATAACATTTCCTGGCGATAAAAAATACAAATAAAAGAAATAACATTATGAACCTGAGAAAAGCATTGCAAATACTTTTTCTTGTCCTGTTTAGTACTGGAATATGTTCGGCCCAGAACTGGGTCTTGGAATGGGCTGATGAATTTGATAGCACAGCCATCGATACAAACAAATGGAGTTTCCAAATAGGAAATGGTGGGCCTACTCTACCTGGATGGGGAAATAATGAGCTTCAATATTATACTGACAGACCTGAAAATGCCAGAATTGAAGATAGTATCTTAATCATTGAAGCCATCAAAGAAAGCTATGCTAGTAATTTTTCATATACCTCGGCACGAATACGTACCAGTGGTAAGGTAGATTTTCAATTTGGAAAAATTACCGCACGTATGAAGCTACCCAAAGGGCAGGGAATCTGGCCTGCATTCTGGATGCTTCCGGAAAAAGTCAATGCTAGCTGGCCAGCAGACGGTGAAATAGACATAATGGAGCTGGTCGGACATGAACCCAATACCAGTCATGGCACAATTCATTATGGAACTCCCTGGCCAAATAATCAATTCAAGGGCTGTCCTTATGTATTGCCAAATGGTGATTTTTCGGAAGACTTTCATGAATTCGCCATTGTTTGGGAACCAAATTCAATTAAATGGTATGTCGATGCAACCCTATTTTGTAATTTGAACCAGTATAGTATTGCTCCATATACATGGCCTTTCAACAGCCACCCTTTTTATATTCTGTTGAATCTTGCAGTGGGTGGAAACTGGCCGGGTAATCCGGATGGTACAACTATATTTCCCCAAAGGCTGGAAGTTGATTATATTCGTTATTTCAAGGATAGTTCCACCAGTTCTAATAATCTCATACAGGCTGAAGACAAGTTTTCTTTTAAGGTTTACCAGGACCTTCAAGCACAGAATTTAGCAATAGAATCAGGTAAAAAGATTCAAAATGTTAGTCTAATAAATATGTATGGGAGTACGGTTCGGGAGGAAACTCCCAATTCAACTCGACACCTTATAAATACAGCTGGTTTAAGTCATGGGGTTTATCTTTTAAAAGCTAGCTATGAAGGAACCGATAAAATTCAAAAAGTCATTTTTTAACTCAAATTACAGCCACTATGCCTAGACTATTCATTTTCTTTTTTTTACTTTCTACTATTCTTTTATCTTCCTGCAGCAATGCGGATAATACTATTGATACTATGGCGATAGAACTTAATACCAACTGGGAGTTCCGGCAAGTGGGAACTGAGGATTGGATGCCTGCACAAGTTCCTGGATCAGTGCATACTGACCTGATGAATAATGGTATAATTGAAAATCCTTATTATAGATTAAATGAGAGAGATGTCCAATGGGTTGATAAAGAAGATTGGGAGTATAAAACCATTTTCAGTTTAGGTGGAGAATTTGCAAAGAAAGAAAAATTGGAAATCCTTTTTGAAGGGCTTGATACTCATTCTGATGTATTTCTGAACGGAGAACAAATACTATCATCTGATAATATGTTCCGTGAATGGTTGGTGGATGTAAAAGATTTAATTAGAGAAGGTGACAATGAATTGCTAGTTTATTTTCATTCCCCTACCCGAATAGGCCTGGAAAAATATGATGCCCTGGATTATACCATACCGGTATCCGATAATGATCAGTCGCAAAATGGTGGCCTGGGTGATAAGCAAGTAAGTATTTTCTTAAGAAAAGCCGGCTATCATTTTGGATGGGATTGGGGACCCCGGCTGGTAACCAGCGGTATATGGAAACCTATCCAACTTAGAGCATGGGATGGGGCCACAATACGTGATTTATTTGTAAAGCAGGGAACAATTGACAATAAGGTAGCATTTTTAGATGCTATATTGGAAGTTGAATCCCATTCGGAAAAAACCGTCATTGTTACTATTAATATTGATGGCAATGAGTATATATCAGAAGTCGCAGACTTAAAAATGGGAATAAATACTATTAAAATCCCTCTTGAAATTACCGAACCGGAATTATGGTGGACAAATGGCCTGGGAGAACAAAAACTATATAATATAGAAGCTAAATTAAGCCATGACAAAAAAGTTATGTCAGAGAAATCAGTTCGAACAGGGATACGAACAATAGAAGTTATCCAGGAACCCGACAGTGCTGGGAAAAGTTTTTATTTCAAAGTAAATGGTCATCCTGTTTTTATGAAGGGAGCAAACTATATACCTCAGGACATTTTTCTAAACAGGGTTTCTCCTGATCGCTATATGCATATTATTGGATCTGCTAAGAAAACAAATATGAATATGATTCGTGTTTGGGGCGGAGGAATATATGAAAAAGATATTTTCTATGAGCTATGTGATGAGAATGGTATTCTTGTTTGGCAAGATTTCATGTTTGCCTGTGCGATGTTCCCTGGAGATAAAGATTTTCTTGACAATGTTCGACATGAGGCAATCGATAATGTAAAAAGATTAAGGAATCATCCAAGTATCGCCCTATGGTGTGGAAATAATGAGAATCTGGTTGCCTGGCATGGCTGGGGATGGAAGCAAAGCATAAAAAGAGAGCAAGGCGAAGAAGTCGCCAATATTATCTGGAAAGCCTATGATGACCTCTTTCATCACCTACTTCCTGATGTAGTTGAAGAATATGACAACGACCGCCTTTACTGGTCATCTTCACCAAGTGCAGGCATGGGAGAACCGGAAAATTGGGTAGCTGGAGATGTTCACTACTGGGGTGTATGGTGGGGAAAAGAACCATTTAAGAATTACAGGACTTTGATCCCCAGGTTTATGTCAGAATATGGCTTTCAATCCTTTCCTGAATTGAGCACGGTAGAAAAGTATGCAACCGAGGATGATTGGGATATTTTTTCCGAGGTAATGAAATCACATCAGCGTTCCAGTATTGGAAATGGCACGATTACAACATATATGGAAAGGAATTACCGGAAACCTAAAAATTTTCCTATGTTTCTATATGTTGGCCACATCCTTCAGGCTGAGGGTATAAAAGTGGCAATGGAAGGTCATCGTAAGCATATGCCATATTGTATGGGTTCCCTATTCTGGCAAATTGATGATTGCTGGCCGGTAGCATCCTGGTCAAGTATAGATTATTATGGAAAATGGAAAGCACAGCAGTACTTTGCGGAAAAAGCCTTTAGAGAGGTTCTGGTATCTCCAGAAACTGATGATAATAAAACCAAAATCTTTATTGTATCAGATAAACTTGAAGACCAGTCAGCCAAATTAAAAATGGTAGCAATGGATTTTGATGGGAATAAAATATGGGAAAATCAAAAAGACGTAATTATTAAAGCGAATTCCAGTGAAATTCATTATACCATTGAAAATTCCGATTTATTTAAAGGAAAATCACCTGCTTCCTTACTTTTATATACGGCTGTTACAGGGTCTGACGAAAAAATTATCTCAGAGAACATCCTTTATTTCAAGCCAGTGAAAGATCTTGACCTACCAGCACCTGATCTTCAGTGGGTCATGAATAAAACTGAGGGTGGTTTTAATATTGTTGTTAGCGCTGATAAACTGGCTAAAAATATCTATCTAACTGCACCTGGAGTTGAAGGCTTTTTTAGTGATAACTTTTTTGATATTTTACCTGGTCAGACAGTTGAAGTTTCATTCGAAACAAAAGAACAGAATGAGAGCTTTGAGGATGTCTTACAAATTGTAAGTTTGGTAGATTCGTATTGATCTAAGGTATTACTGAATTACCTAAAAGTAGAATAATCCTCCCTTGCTCATAAAATACCAATGATACAGGGGAGTTTAATTGTTTGGCTGTGGCTGAAAAAAAATTATCCTCTAAAACTAAGCGTTATTTATTTAAAGTAAAGGTTTCTACCTTATCTCTGTTAAAACCAGCTACTATAAGTGGTTTTTTATCATCCAAGTAAAGCAATGACTCAAGCATTCCCTGTAGCATCAATCCACTTTGTGATGAAGTTTTTAAATTACTAAGAGGCTTACCATTTTTGCTCATTAAAATCAAACCTTTATTTGCATCGAAGTAACCTGTAGAAATATCAAAGGAATGATCGTTTCCGGCCAAAATAACATCCGGTAGATTATCACTATTAAAATCACGGACAATCATTTTCTTTATGGGTGAGACCTGGGCAATATCAGGCAATTTCTCCCACTCAAATGAATCTCCCTGGTTCCATAAAATATAGCTGGATGTTGTATTTGTTGTAAAAGTATACTCAATTCTTTCTAGCAAAACAGAATCTAGCATATCATGGATATCGGCATAGCTAAACGAAGCATAATCTTCATACTTGCGCTTAAAATAGTTGGACTGCCCAGCCAGTTCATCAAGATAGTTAATTGGATATTCTGTCATGACACCATTCTGATCTTCCCAGTAACCAGTTGATATTGGATCCAGGGTACCATTCAGGTCAAAATCTCCCGCATACAGCTTTAATGGATATTGATCACTTACTGTAAGACGGTGGTTTTCACCAAGATTACCTATTACATAATCATTGTCACCATCCTGATCAAAATCTCCTGAAGCGATGGAAAACCACATTCCATGCATGGATTCAATTTCTGGTATCTCCTGACTTGTAATCCTTTGTCCTTCCAAATTCTTTAAAACAGTAATTGAATTCCACTCCCGGGCAATAAGGAGATCTTCCCACCCGTCTCCGTTGTAGTCACTCCAGACAGCATCAGTAACCATTCCTAAATTGAACTTCATCGAACTTTGAGCATTATACTTCCCATTATCGTTGATTAATAACCAGGAGTCATTCGCAATGGGGAACATACCTATGGCTACTCTTGCACCTATAAACAGGTCCAGGTCACCATCATGATCAAAATCAAATG